>JAEEGG010003033.1_pt1 | contig 42433 bp, 31 predicted proteins | sample 9134161 | NCBI WGS metagenome assembly JAEEGG01 (sample SAMN16246543, study PRJNA631951) | gut metagenome | biome: gut microbiome; feature: rumen; material: CR-attached | host: Bos | place: Iran: Karaj | collected 2018-10 | reverse complement strand
ATTCCGTATGATACGTCACGAGCCGGAACTTACAAGCTTCGGACTGGATCTGTACAGGGAGATCGTAGGGGAGATAGATACGGCAGGATAACAGGATATGCTCAAATTTACCGATGATATGACTCCGTTTGATATGACGGAGAAGCCCTCAAAGCAATATTTCTTCCTTATGCCGCTGATATGGACAGCGGCATATCTTGATACCAGGAAGTTCGGATTAAAGACCGACCGTTCCGGGATGAAGGGAGTAAAGCCTCCCTATCTTGTGATCGCCACACATAAGGGACCTGCGGACTACTCCGCCGCACCCCTTGCAATGTTCCCGCACCGTGCAATGTTTGTGTCCGACATGGAGGGATTCGAATGGTATGGAAAGTGGCTGTACAGAGGACTTGGATGCATCGGAAAGAGACGGTTTGTTTCTGACATCAGTGTCGTTCGTAACATGAAGTATGCACTTTCAAAGGGGCAGGCTGTCTGGGTGTATCCCGAATCCCGCCATTCCAATGTGGGAACAACCGCATACATTCCGAAGAATCTTGGAAAGCTGTGTAAGATGATGGATGTGCCGGTTGTGCTGTATACCCTGTACGGATCCTACCTTGCCAATCCTTTCTGGGACGAGCTTCATACGAGAAAAGTTCCCATGGAAGCGAAGATGAAGCTGCTGTTTTCCGTGGATGATGTAAGAAGCAAGGCTGCAGGGGAGATCCAGGAAGCGATAGAAGACGGACTTAAGTATGATGAGTATGAATACCAGACTTCACACGGCATAAGGATCACCGAAAGCTTTCGGGCTCAGGGCCTGCATATGCCCTTGTACAGATGCATAGGATGCGGTGAGCGTTACAGGATGACAAGCCATGGAGATACTCTTGAGTGCAGTTCATGCGGTCGCAGGTTTCTGCTGCGGGAAGACGGGATGCTGGAGCTGAAGTCTGAGGGGAAAACATTCAGGATACCGGACTGGTATGAGTGGGAACGTAGTCAGGAGATTGAAGAGTGCAGGGCAGGTGCCGGATACGTTAAGAGATTTTCGGTAAAGGTTGAAGCGCTTCCGAGCGAGAAGGGTTTTGTGGATCTGGGCGAGGGAGAACTGGTGATGGATGAGAAAGAGTTTACCCTTGATCTGCCGGGGTACCGGACTCTGCATTTTCCTCACAAGATAAGAGAATCCGTGCAGACTGAGTACGATTACCGCGGCGTGAAAGGCAAAGGTGTGGTTCTGTCTGACAGGGACTGCTGTTATTACGTGTACTGTAACGCTGATGATTTCAATCCGACGGAGCTGCAGTTCCTCGGAGAGTGGCTTTACCAGGAGTCAGATAAATAGTATGATCTTAAAGTCTGTTAATTAAATATAAGGGGGTAAATATGGCTAAGGTATATGTGTACACAGGAAAAGTAAGTGAGGAGGACTATCCTGCAGGACTTGCACAGAGCGTGCATTTTGCAAGCGAAGCGGAAGAAAACGGAAAACAGCCCTGGAACAGGGACTACGGTATTCTGTTTGCGTCAGGCATCATAACGGATAAGAATACTATCTGTCCCATGGGAGTAAAGGATCCGAAGATCTTCATGACAGGAGACGGAGAGATCTGTATCTGTGCCCGGAGAGTCCTTGAAAACGGAGAGGATGACGAACTGACTTCAGGGAAAATGGTTCTCTGGAAGACGAGAGATCTAATTGAATTTACTGAAGAAGAGATAGCAGGATGCGAGGAGATCGCGAAGTTGTCCTCCGGAATCTCAAAGCCTGATGCGGCATCCATTTTACTGGACGCACTCGGGATGACCGGCGATAAGTCCGGAAGTGAAGGTGCGGGTGATGAACATGCAGATATGGCAGGCTGTGAACTGTCTGACAGTATCGAGGTGAGTGATGATATTGTCTCTGCAGCGCTTACCTACTGGTCTAAGATCACCTGTATCGGTGTCACTGTTCCGACGGAGATCACCGTATCTTCCGCAGATGATATCGCTAATGTAAGGGCGCTTATTTCCTACAGTGACGGTTCATCCCGTGAAAAGAAGGTTTCATGGGATACATCTGCCACCACAGGCCCCGGTGAATACGAGATAACCGGACATATCACCCAGCAGAGGTTTAAGTTCCCTCTTGCAGACGGCTATGGTGATCCGGTCATTTTCAGATGGGATGATAAATGGTATTACATCTCAACCAACGATAATCTTGATGATGTGGGATTCTATGTAAGAGAATCGGATACCGTACAGGGACTGTTCGAGGATGGTGTTGAGGCTCACTGTATTCTCGACTTCGATCCTTCGAGGAATCTTGAGAAGACGTTCTGGGCTCCCGAATTCCATGTGATAGGAGGAGAACTCTATATACTCTTTGCCGTCAGCGGTCATCAGTGGGGACCCCAGTGCCATATGATGAAGTTCAAAAAGGGAGGACATATCACCGATCCCGCAAGCTGGGAGGATCCGATCCGTGTTGTCAGAAAGGATGGAAGTCCTCTTACAGGTGATGGCATAACCCTCGATATGACATACATCAGGAATAATAAGGGCTCCTATGTCATCTGGTCATATCGTAAGGACATCATGACTCCGCTCGATACAGGTTCCATGCTCTATGTGGCATCGATAGATGAAAGTGAACCCTGGAAGCTTACGAGTGATCCGGTACTTCTTACAAGGCCTCTGTATGGCTGGGAGAATGTATCCGGTACCATCAACAATGAGGGTCCTTACGGATTTGTTAAGGATGGAACGGTTTATATTACCTACTCCGGAGGCTCGGCCAATGCCTATACATATGTTCTCGGACTTCTCACCGCAAGTGCCGATGCGGATCTGACACAGCTGTCATCATGGAAAAAGAGTATCACTCCTGTTCTCACTTTCCGTTCAGTTGAAGGTGAGTATGGTCCGGGTCACAACTCCTTCTATATAAACGAAGAAGGCGAGATGATGATCGCATATCATGGAGAGACGGAATTAAAGAGCCGTCTCCGCTGCGACGGTATCCGCCGTGTTCACTTCCGTGCAGACGGAAGTCCCTATTTCCAGATGGCCGCAGCAGATGACGTTCCCGATATGGACGTTAGGATGAAAGTGCGTATGAGCTGATATATGTGACTATCACCCCGCAAAAAGGAGGCATTATGGATTTCAAGGATCAAAACAGCACATTCAGACTGTCAAACGGTGTGGAGATCCCATGCATAGGATTCGGCATGTGGCAGACTCCCAGTGATGAGGTTGGAGTTGCATCCGTCCTCAGTGCACTTGAAGCCGGATACCGTCACATCGATACGGCCCAGGCATACAGAAACGAGCAGTGTGTGGGCGAAGCTTTTCGAAGATCCGGCGTCAAAAGGGAAGATGTGTTCATCACTACCAAGATATGGAATGACGCTCACAGCTACGATCTTGTAATGAGCTCATTTGATGAGTCTCTTAAAAAGCTCGATACATCATATGTGGATCTCCTCCTTATCCACTGGCCCAATCCCCAGGCCCTGAGAGACCGCTGGCAGGCTGCTAACGCAGAGACCTGGAAGGCGATGGAAGAGCTGTACAGGGCAGGCAGGGTACGTGCCATAGGTATCAGCAATTTCAGAAAGCATCATATAGATGCACTGCTTGAAACAGCGGAGATACCTCCCATGGTCAACCAGATCAAGCACTGCCCGGGGGTTATACAGACCGAGGTTGAGGAATACAGCAGGTCAAAGGGAATGCTCCTTGAGGCGTACAGTCCTCTCGGAACGGGAAGGATGCTGGAATCCGAAGAGATGAAGGCTCTTTCCGAAAAGTATGACCGCAGCATCGCACAGATCTGCATAAGGTGGGGACTGCAGAGAGGATACCTCCCTCTTCCCAAGTCCATAACACCTTCAAGGATCGAAGAAAATCTCCGGGTATTCGACTTTGAGATAGATGAGGATGATATGAATTACATCGCGGGAATTGACGCAGGTGTCAGAAATGCCAGCAATCCCGATGCTGTTCCGTTCTGATCCTAAAGCGGATACCCTGATGAAATATTATGTATTGTGGAGGGAGACTAAATGGCTCAGAATGCTAAGATTACGGTTCATCCGTCTTATGAGATCGGTGAGATCTCTGACAGACTATTTTCTGCTTTCCTCGAACCCATAGGAACCATAGTAAACGGGACAATGTATAATCCGAAGCACCCCGCCGCCGATGAACAGGGCTTCAGGACCGACTTTATTGATGCTCTTAAGGCTTCGGGACTTCCGGCCGTGAGACTTCCCGGAGGTAACTTCTGTTCCGCATGGGAGTGGAAGAGATCCATAGGTCCCAGAGAAAACAGGCAGATCGCACTTGATCCCGCATGGCATCAGTACATAACCAATGAAGTGGGACATGACGAATATCTTCAGTGGGCCGAGAAGGTTGGGACTGAGCCACTCTATACAGTGAACATGGGAACGGGCACCATTCAGGATGCCATGGATCTGGTTGAATACACCAATCATCCCGGCGGTTCATACTGGTCTGAGCTGAGGAAAAAGAACGGACATGAAGATCCCTACAATGTGAAGATGTGGTATCTGGGGAATGAGATGGACGGACCATGGCAGCTGGGTGCGTGGGATAAGAATCCGGAGGGCTACGGTCATAAGGTTCTGGAGACATCCAAAGCGGTCAAGTGGATAGACGAGACTGTAGAAACAGCGGTGTGCGGTTCCTCGGCTCCCTTCATGGAAGGCTTCCCCGCATGGGATGAAGCTGTACTGGACAAGTGCTACGACGTGGTTGATTATGTATCCGTACATCACTATCACAGCGCACCTCCCGGAGACATAAGGGCTCTTCTCGGGGGATCTCTGTACTATGAAGACTTCATCAACACCGAAGTATCAATGATCGATTATGTGGCATCCAAGCACAGATCACCGAAGAAGGTAATGCTGTCCTTCGATGAGTTCGGCTGCATGGTCAGACCTCTTCAGGAGCTCCATCCCGGATACGGACGCTATAACATGGCAAGGAACCACTACAGGTTCGATCCAAACAGAAAGTATGTCCTTCACGATCCCGATAAGATGCCTGAATTCCGCTTCCCCGGAGGAGATATGCTCCATGCTCTTGCGAATTCCTCCGTGCAGCTTGCGCTCCTCAGACATGCCGACCGTGTCAAGATAGGATGCGCTACATCGGGCCTGGGTATCATTGCTTCATCAGATCATGATCATGTCTGGAAGTCCGCGTCTCACTTTGCATATATGCAGCTTCTTCAGTATGCAAAGGGAACCTCGATGGATACTAAGGTTGAGAGCGAGACCTACGATATGCCCGGATATGCCATCGAGGATACATCACAATACACAGGCAAAGAGGGGGTTAACTTCATTGACTCGGCGAGCGCATGGGACAAGGATAATAAGAGACTTACAGTCTTTGCGATAAACAGGAGCGAGGAGAATGAGTATCCTCTTACCATAGATATTAAAGGCTTTGAAGGATATAAGCCGGTGATGGCAACCTCCATGACGGCTGAGAACCTTGAGGTCAGCAACTCATATGGCAACGAGTTCATAAAGCCTGAGGAGATCGCCGGTTCTTCATTTGAAAACGGCGAATTCAAGGCAGGCATCAGGCCTCTTTCATGGAATGTATACGTATTTGAAGCATGATGCGATAAGGAGGATCATGATATGGCACTCATACAGGTCAATTATCTCTCGAAGTCATTGTTCAGAACGGTTCCTGTCAATGTGATACTGCCTTCCGACAAGATCGATTATATGACAGGCGAATATCTGAAAAGCAATGATCTTAAGTTCAGGACGCTGTACCTTCTTCACGGGCTTCTGGGCAACTACACCGACTGGGTTTCGGGAACACGCATACAGAGATGGGCTGAAGAGAGAAACCTTGCTGTGGTGATGCCCTCAGGTGATAATTCTTTTTACTTCGACGGAAGAATGCCGATGGATGATTATGAGACCTTCATAGGCAGGGAACTTCCGGAGGTGATGAGGAGGATGTTCCCCCTTTCGGAAAAGAGAGAGGACAACTTCATCGCCGGCCTTTCAATGGGCGGATACGGCGCCTTCAGAAACGGCATCGTTTATTCGGATACATTCAGCCATGTGGCGGAATTTTCCGGTGCACTTCATCTCTTTGAGAAGAAGGAAGAAGACAAGGGACTGAAGGAGTTCGACAAGAAACTTTTTGAAGATGTTGAAGCTGCGGGAAAGACCGATCTTAATCCGAAGGTTGCCTATGAAGAGATGATCGCATCCGGAAGACCTGTTCCCAGATTCTATATGTCATGCGGGACCAGGGATCCTCTGTATAAGGCAAATGTGGAAATGAGAGATTTTCTGAAGGGTAAGGGAGCGGATGTTACCTGGGATGAGGAAGACCGTGCCCACGACTGGGATTTTTGGGATTCACAGATCCTCAAATGTCTTGAATGGCTTCCACTTGGAGAAGCAGATTCCGGTCTTGGAAGCGGAAATGTAAAGGTGAACGAATGAACATCAGAAGAGCTGAGAATAAGGATACGGGAAGACTGACAGAGCTGCTCAGGGATGTGCTTGAGGTACATGCAGCCATCAGACCGGATATATTTGTTACAGGCACCACCAAATACTCTGTGTCTGACCTTGAAGAGATCATAGGAGATGATTCAAGGCCTGTGTATGTGGCGACTGATGATGCTGACAGGGTTATCGGATATTGCTTCTGCCAGATTCAGGAGCAGCCGAAGGATGCCTGCCTGGTTCCGTTTACAACCCTGTATATTGATGATCTGTGCGTGGACCCTGAAGTCAGGGGGAGCGGTGTTTCAAAGGCACTTTTTGAGCATGCAAAGGCAGAGGCTGTAAGGCTTGGCTGCTATCACGTGACCCTCAATGTATGGACGGGTAATGAACGGGCAGAACGCTTTTATGAAAAGATGGGGATGAAGCCGCTTAAGACATACATGGAAGTTGTCCTGTGATGATGATGCCCGGGAGCGGTTTCGATTTCTTTTTGACGTCTTATCATGCAAAAATGATCCAAATGCAGCAAAATAACAGATGATATCAATGGTTATGCAGGAAAATATGCAGAATTAGGTTCCATAATGCATAACCATCGTTATTATTTGGCGGACTGAACCGCCTGTCTTTGCAGGAGATGGTGTACGCTGTCTGTATACATACAGGGCAGCCACAGACAGGAGAAGAAAATGCATTTTCAGTATTGCCCCTATTGCGGGAACAAAACAGCAGACAGGGAACTTGGCGATGAGGGAATGGTACCCTATTGTGAGAATTGTGATATTCCACTTTTCGATATGTTCAGTACCGGCATCATCACAGCCGTGGTGAATGAATACGGGGAGGTGGCGCTCCTCCGTCAGGATTATGTATCCACCGTTAACCATGTATGTGTTGCGGGATACATCAAGGTTGGAGAGTCTGCGGAGGAAACAGTGATAAGGGAAGTTAAGGAAGAGCTGGGACTGGACGCAGAGAAGATCGAGTTCATCCGCAGTTATCCTTACGACAAAAAGCAGATGCTGATGCTCGGATATAAGACCAGTGTTAAAAAGAAGGAATTTGCTTTATCCTGTGAGGTGGATTCGGCGGAGTGGGTTAAGCTGTCTGATGCTCCCGCGCTTCTCCGCGAGGGCGGTATTGCATGGCAGCTGGTTAAGGAAATATATGAACCTGCAGGGGCGTGAGATGGACAAGTTACAGAATACTCATTATGATGCGTTTATAAGTTACAGGCACAGTCCGCTGGACAGCTTTGTGGCGGAATCCCTTCATAAAAAGCTTGAGAGCTTCAGACTTCCCAAATCGGTACTTAAGAAGGTGAAAAACGGAAAGACCCGCATTGAGAGGGTTTTTCGTGATGTTGATGAACTGCCCTTATCGGACAATCTGTCCGATCCCATCAGCAATGCACTTGCCAATTCGGATTTTCTTATTACTATCTGCACTCCCAGATATCCTCTTTCGAGATGGTGCCTTAAGGAGATAGAAGTATTCCTTCAGACACATCCGAGAGACCATATCCTCGTGGTGCTTGCTGATGCCGAGCCTGCAGATTCGTTCCCTGAGATACTGACATATGAAATGGTGGAGCTGAAGGATGAGAACGGGATACCGCATCTTGTCCGTAAGGAGATAGAACCCCTTGCAGCAGATACCAGAGGAGGTAACAGAAAAGAGATCCTCAAGGCTATGGACATCGCTGTGATAAAGCTTGCTGCGGCGATGTTCGGGCTTAATTATGATGACTTAAGACAGAGGCATCGTGAAAGAGCCATGCGCAGGATGATATCGATATTCAGTGTCATCCTGGCCGCCGTGCTGATATTTGCGGCGGTCGTCACCGGCATGCTCATGAAGATAAGCAGACAGAATAGCATCATCACTTCACAGATAGATGTAATATCATCCCAGTATGCAGAGCTTCAGGATAAATATGCATATGAAGTCGCACAGTCATCCATGAAGCTGCTGAATGCGGGCAGAAAGGCAGATGCGGCAAGGGCTCTGAGGAGCGTGCTTCCGGATGATGGATCCGAAGGATATAACGCTGCAGCCTTAAGAAGCCTGTATAAAACCATGGATCTGTTCAATGTTGACGGTTCATATGCTCCGACCTATGCATATGAAACCGATTCCGAAGTGTACAGCTTCGCAGTGACAGACAGTAAGAGGTATATTCTCATCAATGATCTGCTGTCCCTGAAACTGTATGATGCCACGACAGGTGAGCTGGTCAGGGAATTCGTAGAGGAGGGCAGTGCACAGGACGGATATCTTGAAGGCGTCTTCTGCGGAAATGAAGGCATTGTCTATTTAAGTGACACATCTGTCATGTACTATTCCATAGCTGATGACGAAGAGACTGAGATAACAGGTTACAATGAAGGCTGTGCGCTCTTTTCCTTCCCGGGAAATGATACGGTGATCGCATATACGGACGGAGAGTTTATCGGCGTGCGGGACGGAAAGCCCGTGTATAAGTTCAGCGTAACAGGCATGTTCCCCAGAGCATCGGGAGATTTCTTCGTTACGGAAATGGTGTCGGACCGGGATCAGTTCGCATGCAGTATCACTGATCTTGAAGAGAGCTACATGTTCATCGGTGAACTTTCTACGGGAAATGTCTTCGGCCTGTTTTCCATGGGAAGCGATCTTAACGTACAGCTTGCCATATATAATAATATGCTGTTTTATACATCGCAGGATGACTCCGGAAGTGAACAGGGTTATGCCGGCAGAAGACTTCTTGCGATGAGAATGAACGATACGAAGTATGCATGGACCGCGGATGCAGGTGATGCCTACATTGAAGATATGTGGGCAACGGAAGAATATCTGTACATATATGAATCCTTCGGTATCAGGGTGCTGGATATACGGACAGGAAGAGATGTGGCATTTCATCAGTCGGAAACGGATATAATTAAAGGCTTTGTGAAGGATGATGCCCTGATATGCCTGGGCCTGGACGGAAAAGTATACCGGTGCGACGGAGGGGATCTCTATGAGATAACGGATCAGCTGTTTAAGGAAATGCCGGATCAGAGAATTGCAGACATCAGGATGTTCGATAACAGATTCTACTGCCTGTTCGAAAGAGCTTCCTATGTTACGAGATATGCATCCGAAGAGATACCGGAGTTCGATGAGTACGAAGATGACATAGATGTCATTTATCTCTGGGGAGAAGATGCCACCGAAGAATTGAACGAGGATGAGGATTTTGACAGTCTCCTTCTTGATTACGGATGGTATTCGGAGGATGAAGAATACATAGTTGCTTATTTCTCAAATCACGTGCTTAAGATACTTGATGCGGACACTTACGAGAGTATTAAGGAGTACAGCGATTTTGATGATTATATCTTCTCCATGAGAAAGTCCGATGTTACCGGTACTTATATACTGACTTCCATGGAACACTCATATATACTGGACGAAAACTATGACATTATATGTGAAATGGGACCTGTGGCAGGAGAAGAGGACGATGATCTTATAGTTACTACCCCGTGGGGAAGGTCATACCTTGTTCCGTGGGTTGATTACGGTGAATTGATGGATATTACCGATAAGTATCTGAAGTCCGTATAGAGTGGTTCTGTTCAGAATCCTTCGTCTGATATATAATATAAGACGGTGGGGTGACTGATGCCCTCAGAGGGGGATTGCAGTATGTCTGGTATAACGGATTATTTAGCGAATCTGCTATATGTTTTTACTCCGTTGTTTTTTGCTTTTATAACAAAGAAGCTGTTCCTTGGCGATAAGTGGAAGCTTAAGGCTATTCTTTCTGTTCTCTTATCGCCCACAATAGCCAATTCCATCACCTATGCGGTGTATCTTAAGTTCTTCAGGGATTTTTCCATTTATGACAGAGATTCCATAATCTCCTTTTCGCTGTTTTTCACAACTGTGCAGGTTGTCCTGTATATCATATGTGCCTATCTGTATATAAAGCTGGTCAGGCCGAAGAACAGATCGATAGCGATCTTTACCTATGTCTGTTCCATAATGCTGGTTCCCAGCTTCCTTCTGATGGCAGTTTCATCATATCCAATGGCAGTCTTCGGAATATATCTGGCACTGTCTGTTGCTTTTTACTTTATGACCGTAAGGCCCCTTTCGGAGATCGCAAGAGAGGAAAGGCAGACGGACATAAGGATCTTCCTTGTGCTTCCCATAATCGTCTTTCTCTTTTCCATGACAATGCTCGTCCTCTACATGTACTACGACGGACTATCTGACAGTTCCCTGTTCGCCATTACCAAAATGGCCTCGACTCTCAATACCCTGTCTCCCGTATACAGATACTTTGAGACGATAGCACTCAATGAGTCGCAGTATCTGTCTGCTGTGATCATTACCATATTCATAGCCAATACCTTCATTCTCTCCATTCTGATGATCGCATTCTATCTGATCACCAAGAATATCAAGTACATGAACGATGCCATAACTGCCAACGAACAGATCAAGACCCTGACTGTTGAAGTCATGGAGTCCCTGGCTCATACCATCGATGCCAAGGATGAATATACAAGGGGTCACTCTACGAGAGTTGCGAAATATTCAAGAATGATCGCAGAGAAAATGGGATTGTCCGCTAAAGAGCAGGAGAATGTATATTACTCGGGACTGCTGCATGATATAGGCAAGATAGCTGTACCGGATGAGATAATCAAAGGCGAGGGTGATCTGTCCAATGCGGAGTACTCCATGGTCATGACCCATCCGAGTGTCGGAGCTGAGATCCTGAGTGAGATAAAGAGTCTTCCCGATATGGCAGTTGGTGCCAGATATCATCACGAAAGATATGACGGGAAGGGATATCCTGAAGGGCTTGCAGGTGAAAAGATACCTCTTCTTGCAAGGATAATAGCAGTGGCCGACAGCTATGATGCCATGACTTCCAACAGAAGCTACAGAAGCTATCTTCCGCAGAATGAAGCAAGAGAAGAGATCGCACGAAACAGGGGCACACAGTTTGACCCGGAGATCGCGGATATAATGTTACAGATCATAGATGAGGATAAGGAATACCGGTTCCACGAGTGATCGGCGTTAAGGATCATCTCCATACGAACCATACGAAGAGATATCCGCCGAGAACTGCGGTGAGAGTGAAGGGAATGCCGATCCTTGCAAAATCCCAGAAGCTTACCTCGTGTCCTTCCTTTCTGAGCATTCCGACACCGGCTATGTTGCAGCTTGCACCGACGGGGGTGATGTTTCCACCGAGGGTTGCTCCGGTGAGAAGTCCGAAGTACAGAAGATAAGGCTCGACTCCTAGTGCAGCTGTAACTCCCTGAAGAACGGGGAGGAGCGTTGCAACGTAGGGAATGTTATCTATAAATGCTGAGATCAGCACAGAACCCCATACGATGATGGAATAAAGCAGGAAGAGATTGTTGCCTCCTGCTTTTACTATTAAAGCGGCAAGATCGTCAACAACACCCTGATGGGTTATTCCGCCTATGACCATGAACAGTCCGGTAAGAAGGAGGACCGTATCATAGTCAACATTCTTCATGACTCTCTTAACTCTCTCTTTATCATGATCCTTGAAGTATTCCCAGACCATTCCGATAAGGCTGCATACAAGACAGATGATACCGTTGGTAAGCTCGGGCTTATTGGGAATGAAGGAAGCAGCCATAAGGAGGATGATATGAGCCAGCATCATGATGGTGGGAACGTAATCCGTAACCTTGGTGACTTCGGTTGAGGTAACGGGCTGCTTGTCCTTTCTGAAGAGGAACATCATGATAGGTACGGTGAGAAGGGCTCCTATCTCGACTGCGAAGAAAATGCTGAGCTTTCCGTTCATCCAGAAGAAGTCCATGAAGTCCATCCCCGCATATGCGCCCAGCATGATGGAGGTGGTATCGCCCACGAGCGTTGCCGCACCCTGAAGGTTTGATGAAACGGCGATACAGATGATCATGGGAACGGGATTGATCTTGAGCTTTTTACAGATGGCGAGTCCCACGGGAGCTACCATGAGAAGTGTTGCCACATTGTCGATGAAGGCGGAGATAAGTCCTGAGAAAAGTGACATGAGGATGGTTACCCAGAGTACATTGGGTGCGATCTTCAGAAGCTTGTCCGCGATGAGATTGGGCATCTTGGAATCGATGAAATAGTCAACGAGAAGCAATGTTCCGAATATCATAAGGAGAACATTCCAGTCGACTGCCGAGATGACCTCGCCAAGGGGCAGGATGCCCGAAACTATGTAAACTGCCGCTACGCAGAGAGCGATGATGGCTCTTTTTTTCGGGAACGCGATAAGACCGACATACATTGCTACGAAGAGTACTATTGCGAATATTTTCATGTTTTTTCCCTATGTTAAAGACAAATAAAAAAGACCCTTACTGCACAAATAGCAGTAAAAGTCTCGCTACTGATGATCAGTGATCTCTGCGCTGACCAAACAACACGTCCGGGGACAATCCCGTACTGACGGACCATGTTACACACCCTGCGGCGTGCTAACTACTCCCTTTTACCAACGTCAAAGATAGCAAAATCGAAGAAAAAAGTCAATTGAGCATAAATGGTCAAGTAAAAAGCGGAAATAGTCAAGTCTTCTATATCATTTGGTGAGCTTTCTTTGGTATAATCGAAACAGCGCGTGGCCGAAGGGGGAACCGGGTCACTAAATGAATATCCGGAGGAAAAAATATGTTAAAACCACTCAGTAAATCAGACGTCAAGGTAACAGGAGGAGTCTTCAGGGACAGGATGAACGTTGATAAGCGTTACCTCCTTGAACTCGATTCTCAGTGTCTTCTTCAGAATTTCTATATAGAAGCGGGGATCATCATGCCCGGTCTTCAGATGGTCCCGGATCCTGCAAAGGCAAACCTGCACTGGGGCTGGGAAGCTCCCGTGTGCCAGCTCAGAGGACACTTCCTCGGTCACTGGCTTTCCGCCGCTGCAGCATTTGTTGCAACAGACGGGGATAACGATCTTAAGGTGAAGCTGGACTTTATCGTTTCCGAGCTTGCAAGATGTCAGGAGCTTAACGGGGGCGAGTGGGTAGGTTCCATCCCCGAGAAATATATGAACAGACTGGCAAGACCCGAGTATATCTGGTCACCCCAGTACACCATGCACAAGACTGTAATGGGACTTGTGGATGCATACAGATATGCAGGCAATAAGCAGGCTCTTGAGATCGTTGACAAGCTGGCAGACTGGTATGTGAAGTGGGTTGATACCATGACTAAGGTCGATCCCAGGATTGCATACAAGGGTGAGCAGGGCGGAATGCTGGAGCAGTGGGCAGAGCTCTATTCCATAACAGGCAATGAAAAATATAAGACCCTTATAGACGCTTACAAGGATCACGACATATACAAGAGACTCGAGAAGGCAGGAGATGCTCTTTCGGACGACCATACCAATGCCAGCATTCCCGTATCCCATGGCTCCGCAAGACTTTATGAGGTCCTCGAAGATAAGGAGCAGAAGGAATATTTCCGCAAGGTGACCGAGAGATTCTGGGAAGAGGCTGTGGATAACCGCGGCATGCTGGCAACTACCGGAGCAAATGCCGGTGAGTTCTGGATCCCTCCCCACAGGATGGCACAGTATATCGGAGATAACGATCAGGAATTCTGCACCGTCTACAATATGGTAAGGCTTGCAGACTATCTCTACAGATGGACCGGCGAGAGCAGATATGCTGATTATATTGAATCTGCCGTCTATAACGGATTCCTTGCACAGCAGAATATGTTCTCCGGAATGCCCACCTATTTCCTGCCTCTCAAGGCCGGATCGAAGAAGAAGTGGGGAAGCAAGAGGAATGATTTCTGGTGCTGCCACGGAACCATGGTGCAGTCGCCAACTCTTTATCCCAGCCTGATCTATTTTACCGATGAGGATGAGAAGAATATAACCGTGGCACAGTATATCCCTTCACGTGCCGAGGTAAAGCTTGGAAATGACGATATCGTGATCTCACAGAAGACCGACATGATCAGCTACAATAATCAGGTGTTCTTCGATGATCATGCAGGCGGCGAGAAGACCAGATGGTCCATCAGATTCGACATAAGCGGTAGCGGAGACGAGGCATTTACCGTTAAGCTCAGGGTGCCCGCATGGTCCGCTTCTGAGCCTAAGATCGTGGTAAGCTGCGGTGAAGTGTCCGGTCAGAAGATAGAGAACGGATATATCGTGCTTGAGATTGCAAAGCCTGCCGAGACTGCTGTCAACATTCTGTTTGATGCGAAGGTCAGGGCTCTTCCTCTGGATGATCAGCCCGAGCTTGCAGCCCTTGTGGACGGCCCCATAGTACTTGCGGGTCTTACCGACAAGGACCGCGGCATTACCTATTCCGGAGATGTCAGCACCGCTCTTTACCAGAGGACCGAGCACACATATACCACATATGTATGGAAGCAGAACAATTACATCACCAAGGACCAGCCCGAGAACTTCGAGTTGAAGCCTCTTTATGATGTTACCGACGAGACCTATACTGTATACTTTACCCTTAAGGAAAAATAATGACGGGACCTGCTGAGAATGCCCGTGACAGAGGTGGTAATTACCACTTTTGTCAATGCCCGGGGGCTTTCTATTCCCGCTGTTATGTGGTATAATTTCTATTTCGTAAAACCTATTATCAGGGCTTTGAAATGATATATTTTGACCATTTGCCACTGGACAAGGAAATACTGGATGCGCTGGGAAAGCTTTCCATCAATTACGTGTTTCAGCCGATCTTCTATCCGGATGGGAAGACCATCTATGCAAGAGAGGCTCTGATGCGTCCCACGCAGATGACCATCACGGAGCTTATCAACCTTTATACCAAGGATGATAATCTTCACGTGCTTGAAGTGGCTACTTTTTTCGGAGCCATGCAGGCATGGGAGCTCAGGGGATATACCGAGCTGATCTCCATGAATTCTTTTCCTTCGGATAATTTTACTTCCGAGGAGTCCCAGGCCTTTACCGAATATTACGGAGACAAGAGCGGCTCTGCGATAATAGAGATCCTTGAGTATCCTTACGTTTCGGAGGAATCCTGCATTATCAAGAAGGAAGCCTGCAAGAGGCAGAATCTTCAGATCGCCATAGATGATTTCGGATCGGGTATCAGCAACATGGATCTTGTGGAGTTGTGTGATCCGGATATAGTAAAGCTGGACAGGGATTTCATCAGCGATATAGACAGGGATCCTGCAAAGCTTGAGACGGCAGCTGCTCTTATAGACAGGTTCCATTCCCGCGCCATGAGAGTGGTAGCAGAGGGCGTTGAGACAAAGTCCGAGTTCGAAAAGCTGAAGGATCTGAGGGTTGACTATTATCAGGGCTACTATCTCGGAAGACCGGTGTAAAGAATCCCGGGAGCAGCAGGCGTAAGGGTCACAGATCTGAAGCCTTTGTATGATGTATCTTATAAGATCTCACGGTGTCAGCAGCATCGTGAGATTTTTCAACGAAAAGTTTAATGACAAATGATGGGCGGTGTGATATTTTAATATGACACCTGAAAATGACCATTGGTTCGGAGGGAGGAAAAGATATGAGAATGCGTCCGGAATATGATCTTAAAATTGTCGGCCAGAACTTAAGGCGACTCCGTATGGCTAAGAATCTCACGGTAGAGGATGTGAGACAGTACCTTTGCCTTGGGTCCGTACAGGCGATATACAAGTACGAGAAGGGTAAGGGCTATCCGCAGGCGGATACGATGTTCGCACTGATGGAACTCTACGGAGCCGGTATCAATGACATAGTGATGAAACATGAAGAGGACGAAATGTCCTCTTCTGCCGTTTATGGGGAGAAGATTAAACTCTGCGCTTAATGACATGCAGCAGGTAAGGTGATAATCTTGATACAGATAAGGTGATCGATATGCAGGTGCAGCGAATCCGGCAGCTACAAGCCGGTCAGACTGAGGCAACATAATCGCTCACGGCAGCAGGAGTAATGACCGGTCGCTTTGACCGGATCACAGAACAGGATATATACGGAGGGTATGAAGATGACTAAGATGACATCAGCTTATGCAAACAAAATGATCAGAAAGTTAAACGAGGATAAGGAGTTCTGGAGAGCCAAGGAAAACGAGGGCTATCTCTACGTTGCCGCACTCGACGAAGAGCCTGTTATCCCCGATTATGATTATGCGGAAGTATCAGCGAGGATCGCAGAGATCGATGAGAAGATCGCCAGGATAAAGCATGCCATCAATCTTGCCAACTGCACCAATACGGTTGAGGAAGGCGGAGAGAAGATGACCATCGATACAGTTCTTGTTAAGATGTCCCAGCTCAACAGACGCAAGGAAATGCTGGATAACATGCGCAAGCATCAGCCCAAGGTGAGACTGAATACCAGCCTTTACTCACAGAGAAAGACTGCGCCCGAGTATCAGTACATCAATTACGATCTTGAACAGGTTCAGAAGGATTATGATGTGATCGATGCAAGGATCGCATCTCTCCAGCTTGTTCTCGACAAGTATAACCAGACTGTCGAGTTCGATGTGGATGTGTGATCCGTAAAAAGTATTCTCCGCAGGTGACGGAGATGAGCAATATTTTCCGGGCAGGGATCTGAAATATACTCAAATGGTTGAGATGTAAAAGCAGGAAATGTTTATTGTTGCGGTTTTTCTGTTATTTTCTTATTGATCCATTGTGATGGTTTAATGTTAAGGTACCACTATTACACTGACGATAAGATCTTCTGCCGAAAACTTGGCTTCCTCCGGGGAGCCGGGGCATGGAAGTCCGGTTATACATGCCCGTAAAAAAATAACGTGCAAACAGGCCTTCGGGAATATACAATACTTACGAAAGCCTGTAACGAGATCATTCGGTGACCGCCAGGGGCTGTCACCGGTTTTTTTGCGGGAGATCTTTATGAACATAACTCAGATCAAATATGTGCTGGCCGTTGCATCGTCTTCATCAATGCGTGCTGCGGCAACCGGACTCTATGTATCACAGCCCGCCCTTTCATCGAGCATATCGGAGCTTGAAGATGAGCTGGGCTTCCTCATATTCGAGAGGACCAATAAAGGTATCTCCCTTACGGATGCGGGAAGGGAGTTCGTTACCTACGCGAAGAAGGCAGTGGGTCAGTATGAGATCCTTGAAGACAGGTATCTGTCCAGGGACAGTGATAAGGAGCGATTCTCGGTTTCGGCTCAGCACTACAATGTGGCCATCAAGGCCTTTGCCGATGTTATAAAGAAGATGGATCCGGATAAATACGTCTTCTCCATCCACGAGACCAAGACCAAGAACGTGCTTGAGGATGTCAGGGATATGAAGAGCGAGGTCGGGATAATATCCTTCTCGGGCGCCAATGAAGAGGTCATCAAGAAACTGTTCAAGGAATACCAGCTGGAATTCACGCCCCTCATGATCAGGGAGACCTATGCGTATGTGTGGAAGAATCACAAGTTCGCAAAGCGCAAGGAGATATCCATAGAAGAACTGCAGGATTACCCCTGCGTGTCATTCGACCAGAGTGATGACAGCAACTTCTATCTGAGTGAAGAGGCAATGGCGGATTATGATTTTAAGAAGATGATAAAATCCGATGACAGGGCTACGACAATGGAGATCATTTCAAAGCTTCACGGCTACTCGATCGGATCGGGAATGCTTGCGGGAGATGATGCGATACTCAAAGGCTTTGTATCCATAAAGCTTAAAGAAGAAGACCCGCTTGTGATCGGATACATCACAAGAAAGGGAAGCAGGCTTTCAGAGTACGGAAAAGCATATATAAAGGAGCTGACAAAATATAAAGAGATCAGGTGAGCATGTGTCAAAAGGCCGGTGATAGGAATTGCTTATCACCGGCTATTAATTTTCTCTAATTTTCAAACGGGATAAATAAGACTATCATAAGTGACAGGTTAAAGGAAGAACCTCACACAGACCTGTAAGGTAAACAGTGAGGAGATGATAAGGGAGGTAATGAACATGTCTAAGATTTATAAGAGTGCACTTGAACTTGTAGGAAACACACCCCTTGTGGAGGTGTCAAACATTGAGAAGGACCTTAAGCTTGAAGCTACAGTCCTTGTAAAGCTTGAATATTTTAATCCCGCAGGAAGCGTTAAGGACCGTGTTGCAAAGGCGCTGATCGAGGATGCTGAAGAGAAGGGCATACTTAAGCCCGGTTCGGTCATCATCGAGCCCACAAGCGGAAATACCGGAATCGGTCTTGCATCCATCGCTACGGCAAAGGGATATCGTATAATCCTCACCATGCCCGAGACCATGAGCGTTGAGAGAAGAAACATTCTCCTTGCCTATGGTGCAGAACTTGTTCTTACCGAGGGCTCCAAGGGAATGAAGGGAGCGATCGCAAAGGCAGAGGAGCTGGCTAAGGAGATCCCTGACAGCTGGATCGCAGGTCAGTTCGTAAATCCCGCAAACCCTGCGATCCACAGAGCGACCACAGGTCCCGAGATATGGAACGATACCGACGGAAAGGTTGATATCTTCATCGCAGGCGTAGGTACCGGCGGAACCGTGACAGGTGTGGGAGAGTATCTAAAGTCACAGAATCCGAATGTAAAGGTAGTAGCTCTTGAGCCCGAGGATTCGCCCGTTCTCTCAGAGGGAAGATCCGGAGCCCACAAGATCCAGGGTATCGGGGCAGGCTTTGTTCCCGATGTGCTTAATACCAAGATCTATGATGAGGTCTTCAAGGCTCCCAACGAGAAGGCATTCGAGACCGCAAAGCTTCTTGCCAAGAAGGAAGGCATCTCCGTTGGTATCTCTTCAGGTGCTTCGCTTTACGGAGCTATAGAGCTTGCAAAGCGTCCCGAGAATAAGGGAAAGACCATCGTTGCTCTTCTTCCCGACAGCGGTGACAGATATTATTCAACTCCGCTTTTTGCACAGTGATCCAAAACATTTCATGTTTTCGACAGCAACTCTTATACCATAACCTCTAACGCTGAAAAGCACGGCTTGTCCGTGCTTTTTAGTGTGCAATGTGTTATTATTATCCTCGCGTGCGCAGACAGTTTTCTGTATGTATACAGGTATGTGCGGAATTTCCGGAGAATGCCGGGATATGCAGAGCATGAAAAGAGGATGATCATATGATATGCGATAATGTACTTGAATATATCGGACACACTCCGATCATAAGACTCGGAAGGATGAACGATCCCGATGCGGCAGAGGTTCTCGTAAAGTACGAGGGACTTAATGTGGGCGGTTCCATCAAGACCCGTACCGCATACAATATGATAAAACAGGCGCTTAAGGACGGACGTATCAAGGATGATACCATAATCGTAGAGCCCACCAGCGGAAATCAGGGCATCGGACTTGCACTTATCGGCGCCGTCATGGGATATGAGACCAGGATCATTATGCCGGACAGTGTAAGTGAGGAGAGAAGACTCCTTGTAAAGCACTACGGAGCACAGGTGATACTGATCCATGATGCCGGAGATATAGGAGCATGCATGGATGAGTGTCTTCAGACAGCAATAAGGATGGCGGAGGAAGATCCAAGGGTCTATATTCCCCAGCAGTTTGAAAATCCTGCTAATCCCGCAGTGCACAAGCATCATACTGGACTTGAGATATTAGAGCAGGTGGCCGGTCCCATCCACGGTTTTTGTTCAGGTATCGGTACGGGCGGCACCATCAGCGGTATCGGCGAAACCCTCAAGGCTCAGTATCCTGATATCGAGATATGGGCTGTTGAACCGGAAAATGCTGCGATCCTTGCCGGCGGCAATATTGGTACACATCTCCAGATGGGTATCGGTGACGGCATCATCCCCAAGAACCTGAATCGTGAGATCTATGACGATATCTATATCGTAACCGATGAGGAAGCCATTCAGACTGCCAAGGATCTTGCAAGAAAGGAAGGCATCATGTGCGGCATCAGCTCCGGAACCAACGTTGCCGCTGCCCTGAAGCTTGCCAAGAAGCTTGGAAAGGGCAAGACTGTTGTTACCGTCCTTCCCGACACGGCGGAGAGATATTTCTCAACTCCTCTCTTTGAAAACGACTGATCTATATCTGATATACCACGGGCCATGTGACTGCAAACGGTTACATGGCCTCTTTTTGTGAAAAAATCATAAAATATGTCCCGATACCGGGGCCGTTTTGTGGAAAATAAATAACATTTGTGATATCATATTTAGTGGCTTTTTGTACCCAAATGGAGGTAATAAGGTGAGAGGCAATACTGGTATCACGCGCCGAAACAGTATGTACCGCGCGGTTGCTGTTATATCGGGCATTTTCATAAATGTGATAATGGCGTTCATTGCCAACAGGATGGAGCTTCCCCTCTATCTTGATACGGCGGGGACCATTGCAGTGACAGCCATAGGAGGATTGTTCCCCGGAATGATGTGTGCCGTGGCGACCAATGTCCTGTGCTCTTTGTTCAACAGTCTTTCCATCTATTATGTCATCATCAGTATATCCATAGCCATACTTACGGCAGGTTTCGTGCGCGGCATGAGCGAAAAGATCAGGCTGCTCCTTCCGATATACCTGGCAGCTCTTGCCCTGCTCAGCGGCGGACTTGGAATGCTGATCCAGTGGGGCCTCCTCAGGGAACCCCAGTTTGCGGACATTGCCCAGGCCGGGGAGGTTCTTTCCGAAAGGACCGGCATTGGGTATTTTACCTGTACCATACTTCTCAATCTCGGACTTAATCTGGTGGACAAGGTGATCACAGCGGGAATCGCATTTGCTGTGATCGCGCTCCTTCCAAAGCATCTCAGGCTTTCCATATATAACAGCGGCTGGAAGCAGAAGCCCTTATCTGACGATGAGATAGCATCATTCAGGCAGAGACGGTACAGGAGACTTACCATCAGGCAGAGGATAGTCATACTGCTTTTGTTTGCCGTTGTATCCATGGCAGTTCTGATGACTGTATGCGGACTTCGCTTTTATTCAAAGACTGTCAGGGAAAAGTATGCCGAGACTGCGATAAATGCAGCGAAATTCGCGGCGGAGATAGTGGATGGTAATCAGGTGGACAGATACCTTGCACACGGCGGTCTTATCTCCGAATACGATGACCAGGGCTATATGGATGTTAACGGGATGCTCGTGGCATACAGCGAATCCATACCGAGTCTTACATATCTGTATATTTATAAGGTATCCGAAGACGGATGCCATGTTGTGTTTGATACGGACCCGGAGATGCAGGACGGAGGACGGATAGATGAAGTGTATCCGTTTGATGATATTTTTTCCGGAGAGATGGAAGACCTTCTGGCCGGCAGGCAGGTGGACCTGGTATCCGGCACCACACCTTACGGTGAGTTTTTCACTGCGTACGAACCGGTTTATGATGCCTTTGGCGAAACGGTGGCATATGCGGGGGCGGATGTTTCAATGGTCATGGTATCCAGGGAGATAAAAGACTTCATGCTCAGGATGCTGTTGGTATTCAGCGGCTTCATAATCGTGATAGTTGCATGCGGATTGTGGATAGCCGATTACAATATCATCTATCCCATTAACAGCATGGCATCAAGTGCCAACAGCTTCATGACCGGCGATATGGATCAGAACGAACTTGACGAGCATGTCAGAAAGATACGTTCACTTGATATCAGAACGGGTGATGAAGTGGAGGATCTGTATCAGTCCATATGTAACATGTCATTTGAAATGGCCGAACAGATGCGTGATATCAGACACTATATGGATGCAAGCACAAAGATGCAGAGCGGTCTGATCATCACCATGGCTGATATGGTTGAGAGCCGTGATTCAGACACCGGAGCTCATGTTCAGAAAACAGCAGCATATGTAAGGATAATCCTCGAAGGGCTGAAGAGAAAGGGATACTATTCCGAAAAGCTGACAGAGAAATATATGGATGATGTGGAAAGATCGGCACCTCTTCATGATGTGGGCAAGATCAATATCTCCGATACCATACTGAATGCTCCACGTAAGCTCACTGACGATGAGTACAAGATCATGAAGACACATACCACTGCCGGCAAGGAGATCATGGAAAAGGCCATAAGCACCGTCCGCGGTGAGAGCTATCTCAAGGAAGCAAGGAATATGGCTGCATATCACCATGAAAGATGGGATGGCAAGGGTTACCCCGAGGGACTTCACGGTGAGGTCATACCTCTTTCTGCCCGTGTAATGGCAGTTGCAGATGTGTTCGATGCTCTTACTTCACCGAGAGTCTATAAGCCGGCATTTCCGGTGGAAGTGGCTCTTAAGATGCTGCAGGAGGGAGCCGGAACACAGTTTGATGCCAAGTGCGTTGAGGTGTTCATGGAATCTCTTCCCGAGGTTAAGGCTGTACTTAAAAAGTATCACGGTGTGTGATCGGTCGTGAAATGATCTGTTATGTAATATTTTCCGGAGGCGTGCTGAAGTGATAAAAAAGATTGCTTTACGTTCAGCGAAGGTTTTGATAATGATGATCTGCATTGTTCCGCAGCTGCTTGGCGCGGGACTGTCAGTGCATGCAGCGGATACACAGGCAGCCGTATCACAGACACAAGGAACGGCATCGGATGTGATGATAGGAGGTGGATATGTCCTTTCCGGTCAGATCCGCGAAGTTGGATATGCATCCCAGGTCTACGATGTGAATAACGGGCTTCCCACCTCTGATGCCAATTATGTGCTGAGTGCCGGGAACGGATATATCTGGATAGGCGGATACAGCGGAGTGTTCAGATATAACGGCAATGCCTTCGAGAAAATGGATACATCAAACGGTCTTACCAGCGGAAGGGCTCTGTTCGAGGACAGCCATGGCAGGATCTGGGTCGGAACAAATGACAACGGTGTCGTTGTGATAGACGGTGATGAGCAGGTGCACATCACATATAAGAACGGACTGCCTTCGTCATCCATAAGAACTTTTGCTGAGGATGAGTTCGGTACGATATACATAGGAACCACATCGGGACTTGCCAGGGTGAATCTTGAGATGGAGGTTTCCGTAGTTGATGACGAACGCATCAATAATGAGAAGATACTCAGACTTGTGTCTGACAAAAGCGGCAGGGTATACGGACAGACCGGTAACGGCGGGATCTTCAGGATAAGTGAAGGAAGTATATCCGAATTCTACACGGGTTCAGAGCTGGGAATGGACCGTATCACTGCGATAGAGTCTGATCCTGATGCAGATAACACACTGTATATCGGAACCGGCACGGGCTTTATATATCACGGAGAATTCGGAGCAAGATCATCGGAGCTGGATAAAGTGCTTGCTCCTGCAATAGGCGAAGTTCACTGGCTGAGCTATGACTGCGGAAGGATCTGGGTCTCCTCAATAAGCAGACTTGGATACATCGATGAATACGACCGCATCCATATGGTGGACCATATTCCCTTTGACAGCGGACTGGAGATGACCACCTCCGATTATCAGGGCAATATCTGGGTAGCGTCTTCAACGCTTGGCGTGATGAAGATCGTTACCAGCAACTTCAGCAATATCTCCGAGTATGCAGGCATCACGGGAGATATAGTAAATGCTGTTTACAGATTCGACGGCAAGACTTATATCGGTACCAATTCCGGTCTGGAGATACTTACAAGTTCAATGTCCCCCCTGAAGAATGAACTTACCGATTATCTGGAAGGCGTCAGGATAAGATGCATAGTCGGGGATACGGAAGGGAATCTTTGGGTTGCCACATATACAAGAGACCGCGGACTTATATGTTACAGCCCCTACGGCAGGATCACTTCCTTTACTACCGCAAACGGGCTGGTAAATAATCAGATAAGATGCATCACAATAGCTCACGACGGAACCATAGTGGTGGGAAGCAACGGCGGTGTATCGATGATCCGTGACGGAGCGGTGGTAAGGAATGTAACAGCAGAAGACGGCATCCATAACACTACCATCATCACTGTTGATGAAGGCTCCGACGGTACTATATATGCGGGCTCCGACGGCGACGGAATATATATGATCACCGATACTTCGGTTCAGCATATCACCAGAGAAGACGGACTTACCAGTGACGTTATACTCAAGATAAAGGAAGATGAGAAGAATCATATCATCTGGGTCATAACCTCCAATTCCATCGAGTATCTGAAGGGCGGCAGGATACATAACATATCATCCTTCCCCTTTAACAACAATTTCGATATCTTCGAGAGCAAAAACGGAGAGTTCTGGGTTCTGTCTTCGGTCGGAATATATACCGTGAACGTTGAGGAAATGCTGAACGATAATATAACGGAGTACAGGCTGTTCTCTGTATCAAACGGTCTTCCCGGATCGCTTACCAGTAACTCATACAATTCCCTTGCGGATAACGGAAGCCTTTATGCCGCCAGCCGTGTGGGAGTCATTAATGTAAACATCAACAGATATTATGATGAAAGTCCCGATGTCATAATGGATATCGGCTCCATTTATCTCGACGGTGAAAGACTTTCTGCAGATGAGAACGGTTCATATGTCATCCCTGCAGATGCAGGACGTATAAGCATTGTTCCCGCCATCCTGGATTATACCCTGTTCAATCCTACCGTAAGGGTGTATCTGGAGGGAAGCGGTGATGCGGGTATAACCGTGGAAAGAGATAAGCTCACTCCGCTTGAATATACCGGTCTGAAATACGGAACCTATACTCTTCATATCCAGATAATCGATGATGATTCCGGACAGGTCCTTAAGGACCAGAGCTATAAGATCATCAAGAAACCCAAGTTCTACGAGCTGTTTGTGACAAGGATAATGCTGTTTGTGGTTATCGGTGCCATCATCGGTCTCATCATTTGGAGGATCATGGCTCAGGCTGTCATCAGACGTCAGTACCGTGAGATCAGGGCAGCCAAGGAGGAAGCGGAGCGTGCGAACACCGCCAAGTCCAGATTCCTGGCCAATATGTCCCATGAGATAAGAACTCCCATCAATACCATAATGGGCATGGATGAGATGATACTGAGGGAAAGCGATGAGGGTGTTCCCAAGGAATATTATATGTCCGTCATAAACTATGCCCTTGATATCAGACAGGCATCGTCGTCCCTGCTCAGTCTCATAGATGATCTGCTGGATATATCCAAGATAGAATCCGGCAAGATGAGTCTTGCGGAGCAGGAGTATGATACTCAGGATCTTCTGGGCTCTGTGGTGACCATGATTAGGCTGAAAGCAAGTGAGAAGGATCTTGCCTTCGATCTTGATATTGATGAATCACTTCCGAAACGCATGTACGGTGATTCCGGCAAGATCAAGCAGATACTTCTGAATCTGCTGAGCAATGCCGTAAAGTATACCGATATTGGTGGTTTTACTCTCAAGGCTGTGGGAGTGGAGAAGACCAACGAGACATGCAGTATCAGATTCTCTGTCAGGGATACGGGTATCGGCATTAAGGAAGAAGATCTTAAGAAACTCTTCAATGCATATGAAAGACTTGATAAGGAGAAGAACAGCAGTATCGAGGGTACAGGACTGGGCCTTGATATTTCAAAGAAATTCACTGAGATCCTTGGAGGCGAGCTTTCCTGCGAGAGTGTTTATGGTGAAGGCTCGGAATTCAGCTTTACCGTTACCCAGGGAATAATTGACCGGACGCCTATGGGAGAGTTTACTGAACGAAGTGATGATATGATGGCGGGTCCTTACGCTCCCAGATTCATCGCACCTGATGCTGACGTGCTCATAGTCGACGATACTCCCATGAACCTTGTTGTGGCCAAGGAACTTCTGAAATCTACCAAAGTGTTCGTGTCCACTGCAGAAAGCGGTGAAGAGTGTCTTGAAAAGATCAAGTACGGCAATTTCAATATTGTATTCCTGGACCATACGATGCCCGGAATGGACGGTGTAGAGACACTGGAACGTATCAGGAAGACCCATCCCGATCTTCCTGTGTATGCACTAACCGCCAATTCCACAGCCGGAGAGGAATTCTATATATCCAAGGGCTTTAACGGATATCTGTCCAAGCCCATCGATTCTTACGCACTTGAGAGCACGATCCTTAAGCACCTTCCCAAGGAGATGGTGATGCTTAACGAGGAAAGTGATGAATCTTCGAGGGAGATGACAATACCTGAAAACAGAAGATGGATCGAGGGAGTTAAGGGTATATCGGTCCATGACGGTATCAGAAATTGCGGCAGTGTGGATTATTTCTTCAAGGCTGTCGGAATGTTCAGAGATACGATAGATGAGAATTCGGCCGTTATTGAGAAGGCCTATGCAGAAAAGGATGTGAAGCATCTGACAAGCAGAATTCATTCCCTTAAGACATCTGCAAGGATCCTGAGCTTATCAGACCTGTCCGCTCTTGCGGAGAAGATCGAAGATGCCGGGAATAAGGGAGATATTGCCTTTATCGATGGCAATATAGAAGAACTGCTGTCCGTGTACAGGAGCTTCAAGGAGCAGTTCGCCAGAATAGAACAGGATGGAAAGGACATTGAGCCTGATAAGCCTGTTATATCCGAGGTGCTGCTTAAGGATACCTATAACTCGCTGAAGGTAGTCATAAACAGAGAGGATATGGAATCTCTTGAACTGATAGTGGTACAGCTTGATGAATACAGACTCAAGGATGAAGACAGGGCAAGGATAGATAAACTTGCAGACCTGATGGAGAAGTCCGACTGGGCCGGTATGAGGCAGCTGGCAGACAATGAATTCTGACATGCATAAATGCAATGATCGTTTACGACATGGGTGTCATATCACATGGCGCCGGGGAGTCCTGAATGCTTGAATTAATAAGAATGCATCAATTGAACATAATGCTTATACTTGCCGGCATGTGCGGGCTTGTGGCTTTCTTTGCCTCGATCACAACGTATATGTCAAAGCGGAGAAAGATCTCGCTGATACTGCTTGAGGTAAGCGGTATGTTTCTTCTTGTATTTGACAGATATGCCTATGTGTTCCGCGGTGATGTGAGCTATACGGGATACTGGATGGTAAGGGTGAGCAACTTCATGGTATTTCTGCTGACGCTTTGCTCCCTGCTCTTATTCGATCTGTATCTCACTGATCTTCTGCTTGTGGAAGGCGGAATGAAGAAGATGCCTGAAGTCATCAGGATATCCTGCATAATACTTGCGGTTGGCATAGTTATTCTTATCATTTCGCAGTTTACCGGACTTTATTATACATTTAACGAAAAGAACGAATATGTAAGATCATCATCATATATCCTGAGTTATCTGTTCCCGGTGGTTTCCCTGGTACTTTCAATCGTGGCTATATTCCGGTATGCCGGAGTGTTCAGCAAGGAGATCAGAATGTCCCTTAAACTGTTCTCCATGGCTCCTCTTTTTGCTGCTGCACTGCAGTTCTTTGTGTACGGACTGTCACTTATCAACATCTCGATCGCACTGATGTGTCTTGTGGTGTATGTCTTTTCACTGGTGGATATGAACCATGTTCTTCAGAAGGCACACAGGCAGGAGATCGAATATCTGGAAGAGCAGAGAAAGAACATGAGTACTCTGTTTGAAGAGACTGCTGTTTCCATCTCATCTGCCATTGATATCAACAAATCCCACACAGGCGGACATTCATCCAGGGTTGCCGTTTATTCCAGAGAGATCGCCCGGGTCAGCGGTGAGAGCGAAGAGATATGTGAACAGGCTTATTTTGCGGGGCTTCTCCATGATGTGGGCAAATTGGGAATTCCCGATGCGATCCTCAATAAAAAGGGAGAGCTGACCGGAGATGAAGAGATGATCCTAAGGGAGCATGCTGTTGAAGGAAGCAAAATGCTCTCGGGCATCAGATCCTATCCTTACCTGGGTGATGTTGCAAGGTACCACCATGAAAGATATGACGGCAAGGGATATCCCGATGGACTTAAGGGAGAGGATATCCCCAAGCTTGCCAGGATAGTAGCCGTTGCGGATGCCTATGATATCATGACATCTGACAGGATCTACAGAGGCGCACTTCCCCAGCCCCGTGTAAGGGAGGATTTTCTTAAAGAGAGCGGTCTCAGGTTCGACCCTGTATATGCCAAGGCAATGCTTAAGATGATAGATTCCGATAAGGATTACAGCTTGAGGGAAAGCACTGATTCCGAAATCAGAAAGATGAAGACCGAGCTGGATTGCGAGGGCTACAGAAGTGACATCTCTGTCGGAATTCCTGTTAAGAACAGTACGATGAGGGTCAGGTTCAGATTTACTCCCAAGAAGGGGGATAATGAGAAGTTCGCCATCCCCACTCTGATCCTTTTTGATTCCCTTGACGGATGCGTTCATAACAGCGAACAGGCCATAGTTGAATATAACTATGTGGAATATGCCGAGGTGTGGTTCGACGGACATACCATCTCCACCAGAGCGCGCAATATCGAGATGAGACAGTTCAGGAACGTATCTTCCAGGGAGGCGACTCCCCTGGATATGCTGGAGGCGGTAAGGCGTTCCGGAAGCGTGGAATACACGGTGGAAGCCGGAAGATACAAGGACCACATCCGCATCAGGATAAACAGCGGATCCCAGGATCTTGAGTGCATAGTGGCCCTTCCTGATAATACCAGATATACATATATCGCCCTTACGGGTGAAAGCTGTCTCATCACAGGCATCTCCGTAGATGAGATCGGACCTGCTCCTGCTGAAGGTGATATTCCCAGGATTGCAGATGAAATCGTATACACGGATCGTATGGAATCCGATCTTAAGAATATCCAGATCGACACAAAGCGCTCGGATTATACAAGCGGAGTTGAGATTCAGGACGGAATGAGGATAGCCTTTCATTCAAGGAGTCTCCCTGCTTCACATCTTGTATGGCATTGTCCCTATGTGGTCCTGTATCAGTCAAAGGATAAGAAGGTCCATGGTGAAGGCTACAGGGAACTGGTGCTCGTAAGACTTGACGGTGAGATAGAAGAGGTAAATCCCGAGATTGACAACAGGATGGTGGTGACCAAGACGGAAGCCTTCGACGGATGGGATACCTGGAAGAATGCCAACAGACGCGGGATGGAATATATAGTGAACTTCCGCAAGAGAGGCAACAGGATCACCGTAACAGCGGAGAATGCGGGTATCGTCATCAAGAATACCACCGTGATCGAAAGTGAAGGTACCGGAGTGTATGCGGCCCTCACGGGAGACCAGGTGGCACTTACGGATATAAGGGTGATCTAGTTAGGAGAGCATGGCGCAGATATGACAAAGCGCTGATAAAACAGGCGCCCGGATCCCGGCAGCAGGAAGCTGCCGGGATTTTTATTGCTTTTTTGCCGGAAATTGCCGGTTGACAGGGCTGACGGCGGGATCGTGCACGGGGGAGGGATTTTTGGTATTGACAAAATGATTAAAAATGATATCATAATGATATCAGATATCAAAGTGATATCCGATATGACTTGGAAAGGAGTCAAAAATGACTGAAAAATTATACAAAGCACGTCCTAATGGAGCAGCAGCACTTCTGGGAATTCTTCTTATGTACATCGCTGCGATCTTACTTCTGATCATCGGAGCAAGCTTCAGCAGACTTCTGGTAGCGCTTGCAATCATCGTTTTAATGGTCGGATGGATTCCTCTCTGCGGACTCAAGGTATTAAGACCTCAGGAAGCACTTGTTCTTACCCTCTTCGGTAAGTACAAGGGAACCATCAGGGAAGCAGGCTTTTATTGTGTAAATCCTTTTTGCACAGCTGTTAACCCTGCATCAATGACCAAGCTGGCACAGAGCGGCGATTCACACGGACAGTCTTCCGCAGCCGGGATCACCATCACTTCAACAAGTGCAACGGTAAATCCCGAGATGTATTCCAAGAAGATCTCTCTCAAGGCCATGACCCTTAACAACGGTATCCAGAAGATCAATGACTGTCTCGGTAATCCCGTTGAGATCGGTATCGCAGTTATCTGGAAGGTTACCGACACTGCAAAGGCGGTATTCAATGTAGACAACTACAAAGAGTATCTTTCACTTCAGTGTGACTCTGCTCTCCGTAATATCGTAAGGATCTATCCCTATGATGTATCCGTCAACGTGGATACCACAGGTGACGGAATGGCTGATGAGGGAAGCCTCAGAGGTTCTGCAGAGCTTGTTGCAGAGCGTATCAAGAATGAGATCCAGAGCAAGGTTAATGAAGCAGGTCTTCAGATAATCGAGGCAAGGATCACTTATCTTGCATATGCTCCCGAGATCGCATCCGTAATGCTTCAGAGACAGCAGGCATCCGCTATCATCGATGCCCGCAAGATGATCGTTGACGGTGCTGTCGGAATGGTTGAGATGGCACTTGAGAGACTTAATGAGAAACAGATGGTCCAGCTGGATGAGGAAAGGAAGGCTGCTATGGTCTCCAACCTGCTCGTGGTACTGTGCGGCAACCACGATGCCCAGCCGGTGGTTAATTCCGGAAGTCTGTATTAATGGCTGAGAAGAAGCAGGTTCCTCTCCGCCTTTCGGAGAAGCTCTACAATGATATCGCCAAATGGGCTGAGGATGACTTCAGATCCGTTAACGGTCAGATAGAGTATCTTCTTTCCGAATGTGTCAGGCAGAGGAAAAAAGACGGAAAATATGTCGGTGAGGAGATAGACGTGCCGCCAAAATTCGACCTCCACTGATATACATTGATATGAACAGTTGTATATGGAAGTATTCTTATGAGCGGTAAAAAGGGACGGCATCGGAAATGGTGCCGTTCCTTTCTTTTGCAGTATTCATGCGGGTTTGAGACGGGTTTGGGGGAGAATTTTGAATTATGTGTTGACACTGATCTGTAATAGGTGTATATATAACACATGAACAGTTGGAAACCTCCTGCGCAGGATGCGGGCAATGAAGACTTTTGAAAAGAGGCGGACATGATAATATCTCAGACATCCGGAGTTCCGATCTATCAGCAGATAGCGGACAGTTTCAGAGCGGATATCCTTGAGGGCAGGCTTAAGGAGGGCGAATACCTCCCGAGCATCAGGGGGCTGGCAAGAGACCTGAAAATCAGTGTCATCACGACCATGAAGTCCTATGAGATGCTTGAACAGGAAGGGCTTGTCACCGCGGTCCAGGGAAAAGGATATGTAGTCAACGCTCAGGACGGCAATATGCTCAAAGAGCAGCACATGAGGAAAGTTGAAGAGGGGCTGATGCAGGCTATAGGGTCTGCCAGAGTAGCGGGTCTTTCCGAGAATGAACTTATAGATACGCTGAAAATGCTATTAACGCTTAAGGAGAATTAACAATGGATTTTGAAAGTGCAGTACATGGAGAAGGGATAGTCAAGAAGTATAAGGGATTCGAACTTAACGTTCCGGTTCTTGATATCCCTCAGGGATTTGCCACAGCTCTCATCGGGGAAAACGGAGCCGGAAAGTCAACTCTTCTGGACATCCTCGCAGGGATAAGACTTGATTATCAGGGGAGTCTTAAGTTCTTCGGAAAATACGATGACGACGACAGGGAGAATAACCCCGATGTCAAGAACGCCATAGGTTATGAGGGAACCGGAAATTATTACCTTCCCATGTGGACACTTAAGCAGGGCAGGGAGATACAGAAGCTTTTATTTAAGAATTTTGATGAGAGCAAATACATCGAGATCTGCAAACAGCTTGCGGTTCCCGATGATGAGTCCAAGAAGATCACTGACCTGTCAGACGGAAATCACATGAAGATCAAGCTGGCCGGAGTTCTTTCAAGGGATACAGACCTTCTCATACTCGATGAGCCCGCATCACCCCTGGATCCTCTCATGAGAGACAAGCTCTGTGACATGATCAGGGAATATCTCCAGAGAGATGAGGGAAAGAAATCGGTACTTTTTTCTACTCATAACATTGCGGACATGGAAGCTGTCACGGACTATGCGATCATAGTAGAGAACGGTAAGATCGTTGAACAGGCCTTCGTGGAGGACCTCAAGGAAAAGTATGTGGTCGTAAAGGGCGAGAAGAGCGATGAAGAGGCAGCAAAGAAGGTTCTCTACAGTGTCACTGCAAGCAGCTACGGATTTGAGGGTATATGTCTTTCCGAAAGACTGAATGAGCTTGCGGGACTCAACATTGTTGTGGAGCAGGCGACCCTTTCTCAGATATGTGTTGCGATAATGAAGCAGAACTCCAGACTTTACGGTGTGAACTGAAAACGGCGGTGAGAAGATGAAAAGAATACTCAGTTCATATAAAGTTTTCACACCGAAGCTGTACAGGATACTGGGGGTATACCTCGGAACGCTGCTGATGGTACTGTTTTCACTGCTGTTCATAGCTATGGCGGGAAGACCGATCGCACTGATAGTAACTGCGGTAATAACCGCAAGTGCTGATATACTCCTGGATCTGTTCGTCTTCATGGGAGTCCTTTCCAGGGATTTTGATTTCGGTCTGCTCAGGAATTCCACCGAGGGACTTAAGGTTCTGAAGGCAGGTGTGCTGGGAGACCAGATAAGAAGATTCCTTCAGATAGCGGTGGTCATGGGGATATGCGGAATGGCGACTTACAGCTATTCTTTTGAGAACGGCTTCATGACGACGCCTTTTGAATACGGATGCTTTATTGCGATTCTGGTACTTACAATATATACATGCAATACTCTGGTCCTTAATTTTACGAGAAAGCACCTGAATTATGCGGAAGGGCTGCCGGGGCAGATGCTGATGACGGCCATTGAGGGCGTAGCCGTAGCCGGAGTTCTGGGGCTGTTTATGAGAGAGGGCGGCGCAGAGCCTCTTCCCCTTCTGACAGCGATGACAGTGCTTGCAGTCACGGTAACTTACTGTATGGTTGAAAGGATCGGAAACAGATACCTTTTATCATTTGGAGAAAAGAAAATGGAAAGATTTGGAAAAGATAATGTAAAAAAGATGGTGATCTTCCTGCTCATAGCATTCGGCGTCGACTTCCTTATGATGCCTGTAATGTACCTGGGATTCCAAAAGGATATAGATCTGTCGGTATTCCTTGTGGCCCAGATGATGTATCCCGCATGCGGAGTCGTGCTTGCAAAGCTGACCTCCTATAATGAGGGTAAGCTTCCCAAATTCTCATACATTACAATCCTTGTGACCGGAATCATAACCATGATCCTGGCGGTTCTCAATGTGACAAGTCCCGCGACTATCGATGCAAACGGACAAACAATGACAGTTCAGTTCCTTATCTCCAATTACATCGTAATCGTAGGCACGATCCTGATGATCATCGCACTCAGTGTGACCGGTAAGGAGCAGAGAGAAAATGCAGGCTTCAGATTCCATAATCCCGGAAAGTCTGTATTGTTCATGGCACTTTTCTTCCTCCTCTACTTTGGAAGGATCATCATCATATGTATTATAGGGGGAATTATGGAGGGTGATATGGCAGGTGCCATGTCAGAACTTACACAGATATTTACCGCTGAAGGACAGGGCTTGCTCTGGCTGAATGTAGTGATCAATGCACCTCTTACATTCATCATGTTCCTTGGTGAAGAGTATGGATGGAGATATTTCCTTCAGCCCGTTATGCAGAAGAAATTCGGTGTTCTTCCCGGAACGATCCTTCTGGGAATTGCCTGGGGTATCTGGCATGTAGGAGCGGACTTCCTTTACTACTCCGACGGAACAGGCATCCAGATGCTCTGCGCACAGATTGTGACATGCATTTCGCTCGGCATCTTCTTCGGATATGCATACATGAAGACAAATAATATCTGGGTTCCCGTTATGATGCACTATCTCAACAACAATCTGATAATGGTGCTCAGCGGAGATGCATCTACCGAGGCCATGCAGGGAAGCGTCGTAAGCTGGAGCGATATTCCCATTATGATCGCAGGGGCTGCAGTATTCTGGCTTTTTGCCCTGACACCCACAATGAGAGGAAAGCTTTCTTCTAAGAAGGGAGAAACAGAAAATGCTTGATGAATTAAAGAATGCATACAAGATCGTCGGTTACGGACTCAGGATAAAGACACAGCTGGGACTTGCCGCGTTATTCGCCGGGATGGGCATATTCTTTGAGATATTGTCGGGAGGCGAGCTGTCCACAGGAAGCTTCTACATAGTCCTGTCCGGAATGTTCATATATCAGCTGATCATATCTACGGATGTATCAACTCTTGTTCAGTCTTCTCCCTACAAGAAAAAGATACAGTGCACATATCCGATCCTTGCAACAGCTCCCTGGCTTTATATGACACTGACGATACTTTCGATTGTTCATGCCATCTTTGCAAGGCAAAGTGAAGAGAAGTATCTTATCATGTGCAGGCTTACGATACTTCTGGGATGCCTCCTGTTCATACTTATGTTATATTTCGGACTGGCATATAAGTATTTTGTCGCAGCTACCGTGTTTATGATCATATCTGTATTCCCTCCCATCTTTATATTTGAGAATGAAAATTCTCTCTCTGCGAAGTGTACCAATCTGGGAGTGTGTACCCTTATAGCTTATCTTCTTATGACCCTGGGAGTTGTGGGATGCTGGCTGATAACAAGGCTCACCTATAAGAAGGAATTGTCCAAGATCGCATTCAAGGCGGCTCTCAGGACAAAATAAATAATAAATCCCGGTGTTGCGGCTTCGTGCTTATTGAAACCTTCAACATCGGGATTTTTGTATGCTGCAGGTATATGAGATCCGTGTAAATGGAATTGTGATTTATGAGACATATAGGGTAAAATAGAATGCATGAACATCTTCCGTGCATTCAGCAGTAAAAATATGACGAGGGATATCTCCGCCGGTATCGTGGTGGGGCTTGTGTCAATTCCGATATCCATGGGGTATGCGCAGATCGCAGGTCTGCCGCCTGTGTACGGATTATATGGAAGCATCGTACCTGTGCTTATCTACTGCTTCATGACCACGTCACGTCATACTTTTTTCGGAGTTGATGCAACTCCTGCGGCACTTGTGGGAGGACTTCTTGCGGATGCCGGGATCACATCACAGTCCGGGGATGCCATAGTTCTCGTTCCCGTGATCACAATGTGTGTAACTGCGTGGCTGCTGATCTTCTACCTGATAAAAGCCGGAAAAGCAGTCAGGTATGTCTCTTCCTCCGTTATGGGAGGATTCGTATCCGGCATAGGAACAACTATCATCCTTATGCAGATTCCCAAGCTCTTCGGCGGAGAATCCGGCCGCGGAGAAGTATTTATTCTTGCCGGTCACATAATAGGACAGGCGCTGAACGGTTTTCACCTTCTTTCATTTGTTCTCGGGCTTGCTACCGTTCTGATCATTTACATCTCACGAAAGATTAATCCCAAATTCCCCATGTCGGTTGTGATGATCATACTTGGTGCGCTTCTCACCGGAGCATTCCATGTGGACAGTTACGGAGTAAAGCTCCTTCCTGCTGTCACCTCAGGACTTCCCATGCCGTCATTTCCGAACATGAGAATACTTGCACAGTATGGGGAGGATATCTTCGCTGCATCATTTACCATCGCAATAGTCATAGTTGCACAGACTCTTCTTCTCAGTAATAACTTTTCCAGAAAATATGAATATGCCATTGATGCCAATCACGAGATCCTTTCCTATGGCATATCCAATTTGGCTGCGGGACTTTTCGGGTGCGCTCCTTTGAACGGGTCTGTATCCCGCACGGGACTGGGTGATCAGTATGGATCAAAATCCCAGGTGATGTCCCTTTCTTCAGTGATAACAATGCTGCTTGTCCTGCTTTTCGGGACGAAGCTTCTTGAGCTTCTTCCTGTGCCGGTTCTCACAGGCATTGTCATTTCGGCGCTAATGAGCATTATCGAATTTAAGATGGCGAAGACTCTGTTTAAAGCAGACAGAAAAGAGTGGCTGATATTCATGGGTGCCTTTGCCGGAGTCCTTCTTTTCGGAACCGTCTACGGTGTTATCATCGGAGTAGCACTTTCGTTCATTACGGTTCTTGCAAGGACGATATCCGTACCCAGAGCATACCTTGGAATTATCCCGGGACAGAATGTTTTCTATAATATGGCCAGGCACAGTGAGGTCAGACCTATTAAGAATACTCTTATATACAGGTTCTCGGGGAATCTGTATTTTGCCAACATTGATATCCTGGAACGTGATATCCGGGATGTGGTTGAAAGTGAGAAGGACACGGACGAACCCATTGAGATTATCGTGATAGATGCAAGGGGTGTGGGCAGTATTGATTATGCAGCAGCTCTTCAGCTTCTTAAGATATACAGAGGGTATTCGGAGGCCGGTATAAAATTCTATATGACCGAACATTCCGGAGTCCTGAACGATCAGCTCAGAAAATACGGAGCAGGGGAGCTTATTGCAAAGGGCGTCTGCAGGAGGACCATAACTCTGGCACTGAGAGATGCGGGACTGCATGCTCCTTATGACTATTCGGATAACAGTGAGTTTAATTCTATCCTCTCTCATCTTGCTGATGAAAAGAATCGTGGCGGCGATGAAGTTCACAGCCGCAGAGCAGAGATGGAATGGGCGTTTGCCGATTCCTCGGATCAGGTCATGGACGCCATTGCGGATGAATGGATCGCTCAGATTGCAGAAGCCGGGGAGAGCAACATCGATAATATCCTTGATGCGGAAAAGCATACTGAGTTCGGACGTGTGGGGCTGTTTGATGAGGATGAGATACTGCTCAGGGTGGAGAAAAAACTGGAAGAAGGAGATATGCCTTCCGACATAGATGTCATAAAACTCAGGGGATCGATCGAAAGCAGGCGCAGGGTTATAGCTGAGAAGCTCAGGGATGTGAGTCTGTAACCTGAGGCACAATATGGAATATGCTGGAAGTCGCCGATGTCTTCTATATATGGCGGCGCCGGATGGACAGGTGCATGAAAAGTATGATGATGCTCAGGACTTTCGGGCAGATGATCCGGATGAAAGACTCTTGAGTATATCTATATAGTTAAGTGTCATTACAGAGGGTTTGATGGAGGTGGGAAGGATGTATCCTATCTCCATATAGTCATCAACATCAAGCGGCCTTGCTACAATACCGGGACCGTTAAGTTCTTCGTTGATGATACCGCTGCATATGGTATAGCCGTTCAGTCCCACCAGCATGTTGAAAAGGCTGGCTCTGTCACATACGACTATGTCTCTGTCACTGTCTAAGGTGCTCAGTATCTCCTCTGAAAAATAGAATGAATTATGACTTCCCTGCTCGTATGAGAGGCGGGGATAATCGGTCAGGTCACTTGTCCTGATCTTCTTTTTCCTCGCAAGGGGAGAATCCTTTCCCACAAAAACATGGGGCTTTGCAATGAACAGTGTATTGAAGGCGAGATTATTGTCTCGAAGAGTTTTCCTTATGACTGTTTCGTTAAAGCTGTTCAGATACAGAACTCCCACTTCGCTTCTTAAGTGGGATACATCTTCTATGATCTCGTATGTCTGTGTTTCTCTCATGTGGAATTCGTATCTGTCACCGCCGTGTTTCCTGAGAAGCTCCACAAACGCTTCTACGGCAAAGGAGTAATGCTGTGCGGAGACGCAGAACTTTATCTTACCACCCGCAGATCCCGTGTATCTTTCTTCTATAAGATTGGTCTGGTCCAGGACCTGTCTTGCATATCCCAGAAACTCGTCTCCCTCCTGAGTGAGACGTATTCCCTTTTTTCCGCGTTCGAATATGGTTATACCATATTCCTTCTCAAGCTCCTGTATTGATGCGGTCAGGCTTGGCTGCGCAATATAGAGCTTTTTGGCGGCCTCCGTAATGTTGCCGGTATCCGCTACTTCCACGATATATCTTAGCTGTTTGAGAGTCATGCGATAAATCTCCCTTATCACCAGTGATAGATATTTATTATTACATATGATTATCCATAGGTAAAATCTATTGATACGTTATGATTTTAAATATTTTACCGTGAAGTTTCAAGAGGATATTCTTCATAGCAGGACAGGTGTCATGGCAAATGAATGACACAGGCAGGCAGATAAATATTAAACAGATGATCACACGGAGGATATAAGGATGAAAACGGCAGTAGTTGGATTTCCCAGAGTCGGAAAAAACAGAGAGCTTAAATTTGCAACAGAGAAATACTTCAAGGGAGAGATAAGTGAGCAGGAACTTCTTAATGAAGCAGCTCAGATAAGAAAATATAACCTGTCCAAAGAAAACGCGGCAGGGATAGATTACATATCATCGGGAGATTTTTCCTTCTACGACGGAATACTTGATACCGCATTTGCACTTAATGTGATCCCTGCAAGGTATAAGGCGCTGGGACTTTCGGATCTTGATACTTACTTTGCAATGGCAAGAGGATATCAGGGAGAGAAGGGGAATGTTAAGGCCCTTGCCATGAAGAAGTGGTTCAATACCAATTATCATTATCTTGTTCCGGAGATCGATGATGATACCGAAGTAAAGCTTACGGGAACCAAGCTATTTGATGAGTATGATGAAGCACTTGCAAACGGTGTCCTGACCAAGCCTGTTATAGCAGGTCCTTTCACCTTCCTTAAGCTTGCCAGGTTTACCGGCAGGAAGAATATCGCAGATTACACAGATGCATTTGCAGAGGTGTATACGGAGATACTTAAAAAGGCGGCAGTAAAAAATGTAAAGTGGATACAGTTTGACGAGCCCTTCCTTGTAAGAGATCTTACGGGAGATGATAAAAAGACATTTGTGTCACTTTATGAGAAGATCCTTTCCTCTAAGGGAGAGGTTAAGGTTCTCCTTCAGACTTACTTTGGCGATGTGAGAGATATCTATTCCGAACTGACGGATCTGTCATTTGACGGTATCGGACTCGACTTTGTAGAAGGAAGGAAGACTCTTGAGCTGGTTGAGAAGAATGGCTTTCCTAAGGATAAGATCCTCTTTGCCGGAGTCCTTAACGGAAAGAATATATGGAGAAATAACTATAAAGCATCCCTTGATGTGATAGGAAAACTTAAGGCTGCCGGAGCGGAGAATATAGTTATCTCCACATCCTGTTCCCTTCTTCATGTTCCCTATACTCTGGAAAACGAGACAAAGCTGACACAGGAATACACAAAGCATTTTGCATTTGCAGAGGAAAAGCTTCTTGAACTTAAGGAACTTGCGGTATGTGCTGATGCCCTTGCCGGAGATGCTTATAAGGAGCTTGATATCTATAGGAAGAATGAACTTCTTTTTGCCGGAAGAGTTAACAGTGCTGACGAGAAGGTTCAGGAGAGAGTAAGGAATATTAAGGCTTCCGATTATACAAGGCTTCCCGAATTTGCCGAGAGAGAGAAGATACAGAAGGAAAGCTTTGCACTTCCTTTGTTCCCTACAACCACTATCGGATCCTTCCCCCAGACTGCAGATGTCAAGACTGAGAGAAAGCTTTTCCGAAAGGGAGAGATCTCAGAGGAGGAATATAAGACCTTCGTTAAAAAGAAGATCGCTGACTGCATAAAGCTTCAGGAAGAGATCGGACTTGATGTCCTCGTTCACGGAGAGTATGAGAGAAATGACATGGTCGAATACTTCGGCGAGAATCTTGAGGGATATCTTTTCACGGAAAAAGCATGGGTTCAGTCATATGGAACAAGATGCGTAAAGCCTCCCATCATCTGGGGCGATGTATCGCGCAAAAAGCCCATAACCGTCGAGTGGTCGGTATATGCAGACAGCTGCACCGACAAGCCTGTCAAGGGAATGCTCACGGGACCGGTCACTATTCTTAACTGGTCATTCCCCAGAGAGGATATTTCATTAAAAGAAAGTACGCTGCAGATCGCACTTGCTATCAGGGATGAGGTGCTTGATCTTGAAGCAAACGGAATAAAGATAATCCAGATCGATGAAGCAGCCCTCAGAGAAAAGCTTCCTCTCAGAAAATCGGACTGGAACAGCGAGTATCTTGACTGGGCAATACCTGCATTCAGACTGGTGCAGAGCGGAGTGAAGGCAGACACACAGATACATACCCATATGTGCTACAGCGAATTCACGGATATCATTCCTGCTATAGATGCGATGGACGCGGATGTGATCACATTCGAAGCATCACGTTCGGATTTGCTTATTCTGGATTCACTCAAGAAAAATAATTTCAAGACCGAAGTCGGACCCGGAGTATACGACATTCACAGTCCGAGAGTCCCTTCTGTTGAAGAGATAGTAAATGCTCTTAAGCTGATGAGGGAAAAGCTCGACGACCATAAGCTCTGGATCAATCCTGACTGCGGCCTCAAGACAAGAGGAGAGACAGAGACAAAAGCCAGCCTTATCAATATGGTTGAGGCAGCTAAGATCCTCAGAGAATCCGTGTGACAGATGTTCTTGTCAGTCCGGGGAGACATCCATATCAGGGATGTACTGTAATCTGATCATGACATGTGCGTCAGTATATGACTCATGATAACAATGCAGTCATATGTGATATCCGGCAGGTGCGTGAGAATATTAAATCTGTGAATGCCATGTCAGTTATAAATGGGTGATCCTGAACTGCATGCAGGGGAAGAAGCGATGAAGATATCGGATATATATAAAGAAAAAAACAAAACACTTTCATTTGAGATATTTCCTCCCAAGAAGGATGAGGAACTTAAGAATATCGATGAGACTCTTTCGGTGCTGTGTGAGCTTAAGCCGGATTTTATCAGTGTGACATTCGGCGCAGGAGGAAGTGCCAACTGCAACCGCACCATAGAGCTTGCGAAAAGGATCAGAAAGGACTACGGAGTTGAGCCCGTGGTCCACCTCACATGTCTTCATTATGATAAGAACGAGATAGATGATTTTGCAAAGGCTCTTGAATATGAAGGCATAGAGAATATCCTGGCACTTCGCGGTGATGCCAATGAGAATGTACCAGCAAAGGGTGTGTTCCATTATTCATCGGATCTTATTTCATACCTGAAGGAAAAGCATGATTTCTGTTTTCTGGGAGCGTGCTATCCCGAGTGTCATCCGGAGTCTGAGGACAGGATCCGGGATATAAAGAATCTGAAGAAAAAAACGGATGCAGGGGCTGAGGTTCTTCTTTCACAGATGTGCTTTGATAATGATATCTTCTTCAAGTTCAGTGAAGGCTGCAGGATTGCGGGAGTTGACGCACCTGTCATTCCCGGGATCATGCCGGTGATTAAAGCATCGCAGATCAGAAGGATGGTTGATATGTGCGGTGTTGCTTTTCCCGAAAGATTCCGCAGGATAATAGGCAGATATGAAGATAATCCCGATGCGCTGTTTGATGCGGGAATGTCCTATGCACTCAGTCAAATTATAGACCTCCTGGTAAATGATATTGATGGTATACATCTCTATACGATGAATAACCCTTACGTAGCAAGAAAAATCTGTGAGGGGATAAAAAATATTGTTTAATGCAATATGTAGAAAAAGTTCTACGGAATTCTATATACGGATATAGATTTCTTGTGGGACTTTTTTTATTTTTAATGTATAATATGACATGAGTGTCAAAAGTCAAAATGGGAAGATATGGGAGATTTGAAATATGGCTGATTGGATCGTAGTAGTGGATGATGATTCGACTAACCTTAAAATGGCAGGACATATCCTGAGCAAGCACAATAAGAGAGTTACAGCTCTCAGATCAGGACAAGCTCTGCTGGATTATATAAATGGGGATAATATCCCTGATATCATATTGCTTGATATCAAAATGCCTGATATGGACGGCTTCGAAACTCTTGAGAAGCTGCGCCTTCTTGAACAGGAAAACTTCATTGAAGAGATTCCTGTTATCTTTCTTACGGCAGATGAAGACTTAAGCACAGAAAGCCGTGGTTTTGAAATGGGTGTTTCTGATTACATCAGAAAGCCATTTGATCCTGAAGTACTGGTAAGAAGAATAGATAACATTCTTGAAAAGCAGGAGAAGATCCAGCATTACCAGGAAGAGGCGAGCCGCGATAAGCTTACCGGTCTTTTCAATAAGGCTGCTATACATGAGAAGCTCTCATATATCTGCAGAAGAACTGCCGGATACTTCCTTATGATAGATCTAGACAGCTTTAAGCTGGTAAATGATATCCAT
>JAEEGG010003031.1_pt1 | contig 42469 bp, 26 predicted proteins | sample 9134161 | NCBI WGS metagenome assembly JAEEGG01 (sample SAMN16246543, study PRJNA631951) | gut metagenome | biome: gut microbiome; feature: rumen; material: CR-attached | host: Bos | place: Iran: Karaj | collected 2018-10 | reverse complement strand
CGAAGGACAGAGAGGGTCTGCTTATCATCATGAAGAACAAAGATCTCTGGCGGAACATCATCCAGGTGGTGGTGTCCATCCTCACGGCAGCACTGACTGCTCTGGGAACTACGAGCTGCATGAAATTGGTCAGTTGACAGTTGACAGTTGATAGTTGACCAGCCCACGCGCTGGGCGAAGGTTGAAAGAAGCCCACAGGAAATGAGAAGGAGAAGGTTGCACTGGATTGCAGCCTTCCCTTTTTGTGGGTTCTCTCAAAAATCTTTCGTTAAACTATATTAAAGTGAGAGAGAGTTGTGTGTTATGTGTAATTTCATCGCTATCTTTGTGGCATCGAAAGAATAACCAATTTGGAATACATGGATGGTTATATTCAAAAATTATCGGGAGGAAAGATCAAGCGTTATGTACAGTTCCTGAGGATTGAAGACGATCCGGAACTGATGGCGCAGTATCGCTACTGGCACTTGGAGGAGCATCACTGGAAGGAGATACGGGACGGTATCCGTGAGGTGGGCATCCTCGAGATGGAAATCTACATGTTGGGCAATCAGTTGGTGATGATTGTGGATGCACCGGCCGACTTTGACTGGCAGGAGGCGATGGATCGCCTGGCCACGTTGCCCCGACAGGCAGAATGGGAGGCGTTCGTGGCTCGTTTCCAGGGGTGCCGTGCTGATGCCCGAAGTGATGAAAAATGGATAGAGGCGGAACGTATATTCCGCCTCTATTGAAGTCTTTGTCTGGAGGGACGTTTTCGGGTCAGTCCTCCTGCTTGTTCACAATGGCACACACGCAGGAGTCGCTCCACACGTTCTCTGCCGTCTCCACCATGTCGATGATGGTGAAGATGGGCAGGATGATGCCCATGATGCCAACGGGTGCGCCGATGCCTGCCATGAGGGAAAGGGTGAGGAAGTAGCAGCCCATGGGAACACCTGCATTGCCGATGGCGGAGATGACGGCGATGAGCAGCCACAGAAGCATGGTGGGCAGGTCGATGACGGTGCCACCGTTCTGCATGACGAAGAGGGAGGTGACGAGGATGAAGGCTGCACAGCCGTTCATGTTGATGGTGGTGCAAATGGGCAGGACGAAACGTGTCACCTCAGGACGTGCCTTCAGACGTGTTTCTGCCGACCGCATGGTGACGGGCAGTGTGGCTGCCGAACTCTTGGTGAAGAGAGCCATGAGCACGGCTGGTGACATGGCTCTGAAGACTTTCCAAGGATTCAATCTTCTGGTCAACAGGAAGAGGGGCAGGATGAGGAAGAACTGGATGAGGTTGCCTCCCAGGATGACTGCCACGTATTTGCCCAAGGAACCGACCGCCACTCCTGCGGAAATCTCTGCGGAGAGTTGTGCGGCGAATGCCACGATGCCCAGGGGGAGTGTCCAGATAAGGGCACGGATGAGGGTGTAGAGCAGTTCCTGCAAACCGAAGATGCCTCGAATAAGGGTGTCTATATTCTCTTGTCCCTTGTTCACAGTTCCTTGCCGTTTCAAGTATGCCAATGCCAGACCTACTGCCGCACTGATCAGCAGGATGCTCAGTACATTACCTGTGGCGAAAGGCTCCACGACGTTGTTGGGGATGACGCTGAGGATGTGGTCACGATAGGTGACAGTGGACAGTTGAGAATTGACAGTGGACAGTTGAGAGGTTTGAATGGCTTCCGCAGGCAGGTTTTCGGGACTGATGAGCAAATAGAGCACTAACCCCACAGCGGCTGCAGCAATAGTAGTGAGCAGGGTGTAGGTGAGGGTGTGCAAGAAGATGCGTCCCGTCTCTTTCTGTCCTCCCAAGGAGGAGAGTGTCGTGATGACTGCCAAGGCGATGGTGGGCACTGCCACAAACTGAAACAGTCGGGTGTAGGCTGTAGCGATGAAGCCTAAGAGTCCGTTCAGCCAGTCGATGTTGAACCAGCCGAGCACAGCACCCACGATGAGTGCGCTTGTCCAGATGATGATATTTTTCATTTGTTGTTTAGTTTGTTAGGGGGTTAGTTGTTTAGTTTGTTAGGCACTAATCTACTATAGTTTCACACTTACATTCACATAAACATTTCTTCCCTTCTGCGGGATGTCGCACCAGTCGGCATAGGTCGTGTAGCGCTTGTCGAAGAGGTTCTCGACACCGGCACGGAGGGTCAGGTCATGTGCTGCAATAGATAACGTATATTGTCCGCTGATATTTCCAATGGCCCATGCAGGAGTGCGAGTTTCCCCATATTTTTTTCCGTAGTTGACCTGTTTGCTGTTGCCGCGAACCTCCACCTTGCCCTGAAAACGCTTGTAGGCAAAGGTCAAGCCCGATGTGTAAGCGAAGGGAGAGATGAGGGGCAGCTGGTCGCCCTGATCATCACGTCCAACGGCATAAGCCAGTCGGGTGTTCCATGTCAGCCAAGGGAACAGTTTCCAATCGGTCGTGAAGGAGGTGTTGACGATGGTGGCATGGTCGAGATTGTAATAGACCTTCACACCTTCGGCATCCACCGTCATGGGCGAGAGACGTGTCTCGAACTGCCCGATGATGTAGTTGGAGAAGAAGAAGGCGTTGGCATCGAGGGAAATTGAAAGCTGAGAGTTGAAAAGGGAAAGTTTGTAGTTTCCGTTCAGTTCGATGGCACTCTCATTCTTCAGACGAGGATTGCCGATGTAGTCATACTGGTCGAAGGTGTTGTTCAGATAATAACCATACGCCTCAGTCACTGTGGGTGCACGACTACCCCAACCTGCTCCAATTGACAGTTGAGAATTGAAAAGTGAAAATTGATAATTGGCGGCGATGCGTCCTGTCACTTGCTGATAGCTCTGCTTCATGCCAGGGAAGAACACCTCCAAGGCATGGTAGCCCTCGTCGTTGTTCAGGCGTTGGGTCTGGAAGGCGAGTTTGGTGGAGACTTTCAGCGACTGATTGTCGGTGAGCGACACAAGGTCGGAGAGTGCCAGTCCCGTGTTCAGCGTACCCACATCAGGCCATGTGACCATATACATGGGTGCTGCACCACCAGGATACATCGTCATGTCGGCAAAGAGACGGTTGTAGTAGAGGTCGTAGTTGGCCTGCACATCGTGCCGTCCGTTCGAGGCAGAGACGAGACTGTAGAGACCGCTCGTCCAACTCTTGCCAGGCATGTCCATGTGGATCTCCACATCGGGACGTTTCGTGTCGTCCATGATATGGGTGATGTGGTTGTAGTATGCTTTCGTCTCCCACGAATTGAGGAAGCCCTCGTACCACGAATGGCGATAGGACAGCGAGGTGATGAACGCCTCCGCCTTTGCCACATCCATGTTCAGGGCAGGATAGCCCACATCGGTGGCACGGTCGAAGATGAAGGTGCCTTCCAGCACATCACGGGTTGTCAGTTTCACACCCGCATTGGCGAAGGCATTCACCTTCTGGAACTGCGAGAACTGCACCTTCCTACCCCCACCCTCTTTGTAGTTGTCGGCATGACGGAAGAAGAATCCGCCATTGGTGTAGAAGCGCCGGCTCGACACAGCCACGTCGGCGCCATAGACCTGGAGGTGACCGTTGGATTCGTAACCAGCATCCGCATTCAGTTGATAGTTGACAGTTGACAATTGAGAGTTGTTGAATCCTGCTTTCCTGAGTTTCAGGTCAAGGCTTCCACCGATGTTGCCTGTCGATTGTGGGTTGCCGTTCAGTCCTGAATTGAGGAGGATGCTCTGCAGGTTGCTGCTCTCCACGTAGGAGGTCACAGGATCCATCTTGTCTGTGCAGGCATAGAAGATCTTCATGCCGTCGATGGTGGTGGAGACTCGCTCCGTCGCCATGTTGTTCACGACTGGCTCCCAAGCATACGAGCCACGTCTCACTAAGTTCACATGCGAGAGTTCTGCCAGGTGTTCGTCGATGCTTGCCACCTGACCCTTCGCCGAACGTTTGCGTCCTTCGGTTGCCGCCGATACCACCACCACCTCGTCGATGAGGTGTGACGAGGTGGCGAGTGTGTCGGTTGAGAGTAATATTGATAATGCTAATGCTATCATGATGAAGTTTTTTGTTGTTGAAATTGTTAGGACTTTCGCCCAGCGCGTGGGCTGGTTATAAAGTTACGTCCCAGTAGAGCGAGCTGAAGCCATCCTTGAGGTCGTCTCCTCCTGCCACGATGTTGCCTTCTGCGTCCCTTACGGTCAAGTGGATGCGCCAGAGACCGGTCATGGTCAGGTTGATGTTGCCCGTGTAGCTGCCGTCTTTCTGCTTGACGAGCGGCGTGTTGTCGGGCGAGGTGTGGTTGCCCATGTCAGGCATGCGAGGGTCAATCTCGATAGTGAAGGTCTCCGTTGCCAACGCGTAAGGTGTGGTGATCGGATTGCTCTTCTTCGACACATACGCCTGGATGGTGTTCTTGCCCGTCTTCCAATCCGACGGATTCACCAAGGAGAGGAAGTATGTGTCATCGCCAATCTTGAAGTTCTTGAGCCAGTCCTGACCGTCAGGCAGGGCATCCACCTTGATGGCTTGCTTCTGTACACCACCCTTGCTGCCCAGCACCTCGATGTCGTAGGAGAACTGCCAAGAGCCTGCATCGCTTGTGTTCATGAGAAGCGACACCCATCCTTGCTTCACTGCAGGTCTTGTCGTGTCGAACACCTCGAACGTACTGCCCACTGGCGTGCTGTGCCACATATCCATCTTCACCATGTGCATCAGCGGTGTGATATTCTTGATGTCGAAAAACTTCACGTAGTTGCCCGTCTTTTTTTTCGTCACCACAAAGTAGAGGTCGTTGTAACCCTTGTGCAAGGTGCCCGTCTTTGAATAAGCCCACACATCATACTTATCGTCCACCGTCGTGGAGAGTTCGGGGATGATGCGCACCGTCTGGATGAACTTATAGACCTGCAGTGCCTCTTCAGCTGAGCAGCAATCTACATCCTTCGAGAGGTCAATACCATCAATCACAATTCCTGTTTCATCGTCGTTGCTGTTGCACGACACCAGTCCCAGCGATGCTATCGCTAAAAACAAAGTCATTACCTTCTTGTTCATTTTTCTCTTAGTTTTTTGTCGTTAATTACTTTGATTTCTAATTTCGGTGCAAAGGTACGGACATTTCACCGACCCCGAAATACCCCTCATGCGCTATAAGCATACCATAAATGAGTGATTTTTCCCTTTTCACTTTCCCTTTTCCCCTTAAATCCCTACCTTTGCAACCAAATAAGAAGAATTATGGCAAACATTCAACCTATTTTTCGACGTTCGGAACTGCTATTGGGCAGTGAGGCGATGGAGCGTATCGCCCAGAAACGGGTGATTCTCTTTGGTGTGGGAGGCGTCGGCTCTTGGTGTGCCGAGAGTCTCGTGCGCAGCGGTATTCGGCACTTGACCATCGTCGATTCTGACCGCGTGTGCATCACCAACATCAACCGCCAACTGATGGCGACCAGCCAGACAGTGGGGCAGGTGAAGGTGGATGCGCTCAAGCAACGGCTGCTCAGCATCAATCCCTCGGCAGACATCACGGCCTTGCAGAAGATCTTCACGGAAGAGACGGCTGAGGAGTTCGACCTTGGCAGCTACGACTACATCATCGATGCCATCGACTCGCTCAAGGACAAAGCCCTGCTCATCCTGATGGCTTGTCGGACGAAAGCCAAGTTCTTCTCGTCGATGGGTGCGGCGCTGAAACTCGACCCCACCCGCATCCAAGTGACTGAGTTCTGGAAGGTGAAGGGCGACCCTCTGGCTCGTGCCCTCCGCAACCGTTTCAAGCGCGACAAGCATTTCCCTGCCAAGAAGTTCCAGTGCGTATTCAGCGATGAGTTGCTTACCAATCAAGGTCATAATGCGACTTGTGGCACGGAACGGTGCATGTGTCCAAAGGCAAAGACGGGACCAGGCGATTCCTCATTGCTCAATCACGAGTGGTGCTCATCGAAAGCCCAAATCAATGGTTCCCTCGCTCATATCACCGCAATCTTCGGTTTCACGCTGGCAGGACTGGTTGTTCAAGACGCCACTATTTCCCCTTCATGATGTCAATAATGACTCCTTCGGTCTTCACCATACCAGGCGAAGCGATGAGTCCCATATTGCGCATGGTTTCTTCGGGCATTTTGCCGTTGATGCCGTGAACATGTTCAATGGCAATGCCCTCAAGCGCCAGTCCTACAGATTGATAGGCCGCATCCACTGCCACAATGCCCTTCATGGTGCATCCGTGATTGCCACCGTCACAAATCATGCCAGTGATGCTGGAAGCCATGTTTTGGATGGTCAAGGTCAGGGTCTTCAATGTCCCTCCTTTCAGATAGGCAAGTCCACATGCCATGCCTGTGCCAGCAGCAATGGCGCATCCGCAGAACGCAGAGAGCTTGCCTGAATATTCCTTGATGTACATGCAGACCAGATAGCTGAGTGCGGTGGCTCGAAGCAGTTGCTCTTCCGTGTAACCATTCACGTGAGCTGATGCATAGAGTGGCAAGGTGGCGATAATGCCATGTGCCCCGCTACCAGTGATGCTCATGGCAGGATGTGGAAGTCCCAACACACGTGCTTCGATGGCGGCATTGCAGAGCAGCGATGCCGATAGCTGTTCATCCGATGAAATGATCTGCTGTCCATTCTTCTTATATAGATAATGAGCGAATCTGGTTCTTCGGTTCTTGATGGCTTCGTCGAAGAGGGCAAGATTGAGGTCGTATGCCTTGCCGATGAAACGAAGTTCATCTGTGGAAACGGTCTTCACATAGTGCAGGATTTGACGTAGCGTATAGTGATGAATGAGAGGGATGCTCTCCTCTTTCGCAGCACTCTCCCCTACCTTCTGCTTTTGGGAGAACACGACACGCCCGTTTTCTGTGATTTCTATGATGTTGGTGTGGGCATCTCTAATGGTGACGGTGGCTGTGCCGTCGTCGGTGGTGAGGGTGACATGAATGTAGATCCTACTGCTGATTTCTCCCAAAGCCACGATGACCTTCCCCTCTTTTAAGAGTTCTTTTGCCAAGATGTTGTGCCTGCGGGTGACACCATCCAGACATTCCAGTCCTTTGGACGCATCACCAGCCACATAGCCTAAAGCAGCAGCATGGGCATTGCCCACTTCGTTGCTGTTGGGGATGCCACAGGTAAAAGCATTCTTGTACATGCCGCTATTTAAAACGATGTGTATCTCCTGCAATGTTCCAGAGGCATGTTCCCGTGCTGTGGCGACTGCAAAGGCAATGGTTCCAGGTTCCGTTACGCCCAATGCTGGACGCATATCGTCAAGGATGAGTTGGGTCAGTTTGTTCATTTTTGTTTATGTTTGATGAAACAAGTGATAAGGCTGCATACAAGCAGTGCCCAGGGATAAAAAGCCGTGAAGAACATGTCGGTGGCTTGTAGCGCGACATTTGCGCCTGATGCTTCAATGCCCTTCAGCAACAGCAATAGACAACCTCCATAAGGCAGAACGAACGGAAACGTGCAGATGACGGTGGCGAGGATGGTGGCTCGACGATAAGGGTGAATCCCGTGTTGCTTGCCCATGCTGTTCACAAAGGGTGCGATGCAGATGTTGGCAATGGTGTTGACAGCTGCTATGAGAATGCCAGCCCAAGCAACCATCGTGAAAATGACAAGTTCTGCCTTTCTCTGCGAATGACCTACTCCAACATTCAGTTTTGATATGATTCGTTCCATACCTCCGCTGCGTAGGATAAGCCCTGTGAGCGACACTACCACCATCAGCAGCAAACAAATGCTCGTCATTCCTCCTATGCCTTCAACAATGGCTCCACCTACTTTCGAATTCTCCACATTGACGAGGGTGCTAAAACTGAACAAATGCAATCCCAATCCGATGGCTATGGCTGTAACGATGCCGACGAAGAGTGACACAAAGATATTAACCTTTCGGAACGCCAATGCCATTACCACAAATGTCGGCAGCAACAATGCCAATCCTTTATAATCATCTTTTGTTGACGCTCTGCTGATGACCGCTGATTCCGACAAAAATGCCCCTGCCACGAGAAACACCACAATGGCAATGCCAATGCTTACCAACACGATTGGGAGCCTATGTCGAACAGTTCCTCCCACATCTGCCACACGTCCACCGTCTTGAAACTCCTGTGTGGTGGCGGCAATGATCGCCGTGTCGGAAACAGGAGCGATGCTGTCACCTAACGCTGCCCCAGACAGAATGGCGCCTCCAAGCAATGCAGGATGTGCCCCAATAGCAATGCCAGCAGGAAACAGCGTGAGACTCATGGCACTGATGGTGCCGAAACCCGAACCTGTTGAGATGGCAAAAAGTCCTGAAAACAGGAAGGTGACAAGTGTGAAACCTGTACCACCCATATTCAGGCTATCAGTAGCCCACACCAAACCTTCCACCATGTGCCCTTCCTTCAAGATGTTCCCATACACACCCACCATCAGCCAAAGCAGCGTGGCAGTCATAGCTGTTCTACTGCCCAAGAACTCAAAGATGGTCTTCCAATAAGTGGGATTATTGTGTGCGAGCAATGCGCCGAGGATGATGGCAGTGATGCCAATGCCTATCAATAAGTCAATATTGACAGCACCACAAAACGACAGCCCGATGGCTGCCGTAATGAAGAGACTAAAGGGGATGAAGTTCTTTGTCATGAAGTTAAAAAAATCAGTCGCGTACTGGTCGGATGCTGTATCCGAGATATCCATATGCACCTCCACCGCCTACACCACCGGCATTGACAACTCCACTTATTCCCGCTCCTGTGTAGCCTGGGTCTGTACTGCTTGACCACAAATAGCCAGAGAAAGTATCTTTGGAGCGGGTGCTACCAGAATAGAATCCTGCTGCTGGGATGAAGATGGAGTTCCCGTTCTTGCCTGTGAGCTTCAAACCCTTCACACCATTTAAGGTCGTCCATTCATGGGTAGTGTTAGCTCTCAATTCGCTGATTTCACCATACGTCGGAGTTCTCCATTTTCCACCAATGCTATGTACCACAGCGTCGAATTTGGCGTTACCACTGAAGTTAGCTGGAATGTTCTCCACATCAACCTTTGCATTGTAGTTGTCGCTGTCGAAGGAAGGCAATGGCTCGATGGATCCCCATGCATAGTAATTGCCGTAGTCTTCAGGCTTATTGGCGCCGAGGTTCTGGTCAGACCATTTCAGTCCGCTGGGCAAACCGAGGTCAACGGCATGTGAGTCGTATGCCACCGACTGCGAATTGTTGTTACCACTGTTGTTATTATCGTTGTCGTCGTCTTTGCTGCAAGAGACGGATGCCACACTGAGGATTGCCACTGTGGCGAGGATGAAATACTTGTTGTGTGTCATGTTTTATTTTGTTTTGTGTGAATATAATAAGGGCTGGCACACGTTGTTGCTGCATGCCAGCCCCCTTCTTGATGAATACTATTTATTATGGCTAAGATTCTGATTTAGTACCCAGGGTTCTGACTGATGCCGAGGTCTTCACCACGCATTCCGGTTGGGATAGGCTGACGATAGTGCTTGCCGCGTACGTTGTTGTACTTTGCCACGAGGTGGTTGTGAATCTTCGTGAAGTATGCCTCCTGATCAGCCGTGTAGGTGTTGCCGGTGCTGGTCTTCCAGTCGTTGGGGAAGTGCTTGTAGTTTTTCACCTTCTGGACAGATGCGATGAGGTCCTTCCAACGGTAGGAATTCAGCACTGAGAACTGTTCGTAAGTGAACTCGTAGTCCCATTCACGCTTGATCTGGTCGAAGGTTGGTGCGCTGACTGTTTCGATGCCGGCACGACGACGGAGCTGGTTGAATGGCTCTGCTGCCTCGCTGTTTTTGCCGAGCTGCACGAGGGCTTCAGCCTTGATGAGGAGCACTTCTGCGTAGCGAATCTCGATGCGGTCAACTGAGTTGAAGGTGATTTCGAGGTTCTCAGCATCTTCGTAGCTCTGGTCAACACCCTTACCGTTGATAGGTGTATAGAATGGGCTGTAGTAGTGGTAGGTCTTGCCGTCCTCTGGGTTCTTGATTTCTACGAAGTATGTCGCTGCCAGACGCTTGTCGTTGGGGTATTCAGCCTTCCAATCGTCGTAGAGATCATCATCCGACACCTCCGTGTGGTTCTGGCTGTAGCCCTGTCCGTTCTCACCGTTCTGGAAGGGGAATGTCCATGAGCAGTGGGTCTGGTGGTTACCCTGAGCGTCGTAAGCATCACCGTCGTGAGCAATCGTGAAGAGGTGCTCGTTGGTCTTGCGCTTGTTGCTCTCGTATTCACGTCCCCACAACTTATATTCAGGGTCGAGGGCGAGCTTGCCGCTGTTGATGACCTTGTCGGCATACTCCACAGCCTTCTCCAGACGGCTGTCAGTCTTCGTGAATGCAGGGTCAGCCTGTCCATTGGCGATGGCTGCCACCTCTGCCTGAGAAAGTGGGTTGTCACCCCATACGAGGTAAGCACGTGCCAAGAGTCCCTGTGCTGCCTGCTTGGAAGGGATGCGTGGGTCGCCGTCGTAGTCTTTCAGCAGTGATTCTGCTGCTGTGAAGTCGCTGACAATCTGATTGAACACATTGTCGATGCTCTGACGTTCAGTCGTTGAGCCACCTGCTTCAGTATATACAGGCACTTCACCCCAGAGCTGCACGAGCTTCAGATACGCCAAAGCGCGAAGGAACTTTGCCTTACCCACAGCAGCGTTGTAACCAGCCTGAGAGACTTTGCCGGCCTTGAGCGAGTTGGTCACCGTGGTGATGGCTTCGTTGGCCTGGGTGATGCCGAGGAATAAGTGGTTGAATATCTTGACTTGATACCATGTACTTGGTTCCTGTTCGAAACGGCTGTTCACAGGACCTGCCTCGTTTTCTTCACCTTCGAAAGATGTGAGCTTGTTCGAGTTCAGCTCGATGATGAATGAGAAGGACGATGAGAGTGGCTGCCAGTGACTATACACACCATTCACCAATGAGAGGGCACTCGCGTCGTCTGCCACCACGTTCTCTGGATCAATCTGATTGCTGTTGCTGTTGTTGTCGTCATCTGATGAGCATGACGAGAAGCCTGCCAAGAGGCTTGTTGCTACCAATGTAGCGAGGAAAAGATTCTTTTTCATCTTGTAATCTCCTTTCTTTTTTACCTTAATATATTTTAGTTGTTTAGTTTATTTGTTTGTTGGTTTGTTAGTGACTAATCCACTACCTTTCTAAATCTGGTGCAAAGGTACGGACATTTCACGGGGTAGGAAATCCCGATGATGTGGTATTCGTGTACCAAAAAGAGGGTAGAACGCTTTGTTCTATCCTCTTTAAGTATCTTATAATGTGATATTTACGCCAAACGTGAATGTTCGTGCTGATGGGTAGGCTCCGTTGTCCGTTCCGCTGCTGACCTCTGGATCATAGCCCTTGTAGGAGGTGATGGTGAAGAGGTTGGTGGCAGTGGCGTAGATGCGCAGGGACAGAGGGAATGACTTGGGCAATCGGGGACGGTAGCCGACGGTCAGGTTGCGAAGCTTGAGATAAGAAGCACTCTGCACGTAGCGACTGTCGATATAGGAGAAGGGACGTGAGATGGAGGCGAGTGGCAGACTGTTGCTGCCGTTGGTAGGAGTCCATGCATCCTTCACGGTGCTCAGCACATTGTAGGAGTCGCCTGTCTGTTCCAGTCGTCTGCCCAGGGCATTGTAGAGTTTGGCACCATAACTGCCTGCGAAGGTGATGTTGAAGTCCCATTCGCGCACTTGCAACTGAGAAGAGAATCCGTACGTGAGCTTGGGCTGCACAGAACCGAGAATCACACGGTCGTTGCCATCCACCTTGCCGTCGTTGTTGGTGTCGGCGAATTTTGCATCACCAGCCTTGGGAGTGAGTCCGTTGACGGTTGGAAGCTTGGTCACATCCTCACCGTTCTGCACGACACCCAAATACTGCAAGCCGTAGAACGAACCGAGCGCCTCACCCTTACGGAGAATCTGCTGGTTGTCTGCCCCCTGAATGACGTCGTTGGTCTTGCCCATGTCGGTGATCTCGTTGTGGTTGTGAGCAAGGTTGGCAGAAGCAGTCCATTGGAGGTGGCGACGCTTGAGCAGGGTACCGTTCACAGCCAGTTCAATACCTTTGTTCTCCACATTACCCACGTTCTGAAGCTGAGAAGTCACGCCTGAAGCAAAGCCCATCGGCACTTCGAGCAGGAGGTCGGAGGTCTTCTTGTAGTAGAGGTCGAGCACCACGTTGAGACGGCCGTTCCAGAGTCCCAGGTCAGCACCTAAGTTGTAAGAGGCAGTGGTCTCCCACTTCAGGTTGTCGTTGGCAGTGTTGGCCTTTGCATAAGAGGAAGTGCCACCATAAGAGCCCGTGCTGTAGGAGGTGGAGAAGGCATAGTCGGGAATCTCCTGATTGCCCACGAGTCCACCTGTCAGACGCAGTTTCAAGTAGTCGAGATGCTTGGCGCTGGAGAGGAAGTCCTCCTTGTCCACATTCCACGAAAGTCCGAGCGATGGGAAATAGCCCCAACGGTGATTCTTCGAGAAACGGCTGGACTTGTCGGCACGGAAGGTGGCAGTGGCATTGTAGCGGTCGAGCAAGGTGTAGTTCACACGGGCGATGAGCGAATTGAGTGTGCTCTCGCTGATGCCCGTCTGAGGGGTGTAGATATTGGCACCATCACCCAGGTTGTACTGCTTCAGCGTCTCGTTCGTGAAGTGGTTGGTACGGATGCTGCTATGGGTCGATGTGCTCGTCTGCTTGGTGTAACCAGCCAAAGCGTCAATCTGATGGATGCCCAGTTCCTTCTGATAGGATAAGGTGTATTCCTGTTGCCACACGTCAGTCTGTCGATTACCCGTGCCACCAATACCCTGCGTCGCCAATCCCAATGAGGTATAAGCCCCTGAGAAGTAGTTCTGCGTCAGTTTCTCGCTGTTGAGTCCTACGGTTGCCTTCAACGTGAAATCACCCAACTTGTAACTTGCCCATACGTTGGAGAGCAAGTAGTTGTTCACGTTCTCTGCCACACTCTCCTTCAGGTCATAGACGGGGTTGGAAGCATGGTCGCCAATGGCAAAGTAAGCATATTCGTAAGGGTTGACAAAGTTATAAGAACCGTCTGCATTGTACACAGGAATCACAGGTGGCATCAGCAGGGCATACACAAAGCTGTTGGTGATGCCGGCTGAGTAGGGTGACGAGTTGAACACCTGCTCTTCTGTGGTGGTGAAACCCTGTTGCTTAGAGCGTCCATAGGTGGCATTGATACCGAACTTGAGGTTCTTCTGCAATTCCCACTCGACGTTGGTGTGGAAGTTGTAGCGTTGGAAGCCCGTGTTGAGCACGATACCGTCTTGGTCGGTGTAGTTGGCAGAGAAGGCATAGCGGCTCTTGTCAGTGCTGCCATTCACAGAGAGTTCATGTGCCTGCTGAACGGCTGTCCTGAGCACGGCATCCTGCCAGTCAGTACCCTTACCGAGTGCCTTGATCTGCTCGTCGGTATAACCACCCTTATTGCTGAAATAAGTCTTCTGGAACTGTGCCCACTCTGAGGCATTGAGCAGGTCGAGATGCTTGCTCACGCTGCTGAGTCCGAGGCTATAGCCATAGGAGATCTGGGCTTTCTTCTCACCCAACTTGCCCTTCTTCGTCGTGATGAGGATGACACCATTCGCACCACGAGAACCATAAATGGCTGTGGCACTCACATCCTTCAACACCTCGATGCTCTCGATGTCGTTGGGGTTGATGGTGGCGAGGGGGTTGAGACTGCTCTCGATGGCACCGATACCTGTGCCGCTGTTGTTGGCATCCTTGTAGTAGATGAAGCCATCGACTACATAGAGAGGCTCGTTGCTGGCATTGACTGAGTTACCACCACGGATGCGGATGCTGCTCTCGGCACCAGGCTGTCCACTGGCTGCGGTCACATTCAGACCTGCCACCTGACCGCTCAACGCACCATCAAGCGTGCTGGCAGTGCTGTTCTCAAACACGTCAGACTTGACCGTCACCACCGAACCCGTCAGTTGGGTGCGGCTCTGCGTGCCATAACCCACCACGACCACGTCGTTCAGGTAACTGCGTTTCTCTGTGAGTTTCACGTTGATGTCCTCCTCGTCATCATACACGGTGACAGTCTGGGCACGGTAACCCGTGAAACTGATGTTCAACTTGACCGGCAGGGACTTCACGTCGATGGCGAAGTGACCGTCAATGTCGGTCGTCACACCCTTTCCGTCGCCGTATCGGACGGTCGCGCCAAGAATACTCTCTCCTGTTGTGGCATCCACGATGGTGCCCTCAATCCTCTGTGCCAAAGCTGCAAAAGAGGTAGCGACGGTCAACACCGCCGCTATAAACAATCTTTTTCTAATCATGATGAATGAAGTTTTTTGTCTGCCTACGCGCTGGGCGAGGGTCTTATAGTTTTTAATGTATTCGTATTACCAATTGTTCTGCGCCAAGAGCCTCAACTGACTCTCCACCTCTTGGTTGGTGAGTTGCAGGAAACCAGCCTCGTGGTTGTACTGCTGACCCTCACGCACCACCCACTGGAGGAAATGATCGATGTCGGCATCGAAATCGTTGTAGGTGAAGCCAATGTCCTCCACAGGGATGAGGTCGATGTCTTCACGTTCGATGAGGTCGAGGGTCTCGTCAAGATTACCCGAACGGAGCGCCTCACGCTGACTGGCTTTCACACCCAGGGGCAACAAAGCGAGTTCGCTGCGGAGAGTACGGGAAGAGAGGTCGTAGAGGTTGCTCAGGGCATTGAAGGTGACAGACGCCTTGTCCTCGCTGATGGCGTTGAGCAGGTAGAGGTCATCACCAGCGATGCGGTTGCCACGAATGTCGTCAATGGTGCGTCCGAAGTGAGAAGCGAAGATGCCCGACAACGATGCCTTGCCACTGCCTGAATACACGGTCAGCTTGTCCTTCAACTTGCTTTTCTTGCCCTCCACTTCTTCCTCATACTCCTCATCCAGATCTTCTGCCGTGAAGAACAGGCTCTTGATGTCCTTGCTCTTCCACTCCTTCTTCTGGATGTCGCTCAAGAGAGGGTTCTCCGTCGAAGTGACAGGCAGCAGGGCATAACGACCCACGTAGGTCACGTTCACACCCTCCTGATGACGAGTCACCAGCGTAAGGTCGGCATCCGCATTCTTGCCACTCACAAGGGCAATCTGCACATTCGGATTCACGGCCTTGTAACCCTCAATCCAACGTTCCACCAAGACCTTGCTCGCCTTGTTCACTTTCACTGTAATCACACCGTCATTCTGTGACGTTGCTGCACTCACGTTGAGTACCACCGCTGCAAATGCTGCTATCAAAAATGCTTTCACTTTCATCTTTCTTTATATTATTTAATGTGTAACTTCGCGTTGTTTCGACTTCGTTCTGAAATCTGGTGCAAAGGTACGGACATTTCCCCTACCCCAAAATCCCTTTCATGAGTGATATTGCTACCATAAATGTGGTAGATGGGCACTAAAACAAACCATCGATTCCTGTTCCTCGGGAGCCATTGATGATACATGCGCTTTCAATTATGAAACATTCTTTAGAAGGAAGAAAAACTCTTATTGGCTGAAGATGGGCATCAAGGAAGACGAAACTATGCCCTACCAATCCTACATCTTCAAACCAGAAAAGATAGGATTAGAGTAAACAAAATGAAACGACACAAAAATTGGGGAAGGTTACACTGGGTTGCAGCCTTCCCCTTTTTGAAAAAATGAGGGAAAATTTTGTGGTGTGAGGGATTGTTTGTAACTTTGCCCCCAAACAATATAAATGAAAAGTGAAATGGGAACAATGAAAAGGAATTTGATATTGGCAGCTTGGACACTGCTTGGAATTGGTGCGTATGCACAAAGTTTGAAACCTGCCATTCCACGGGATGAGAAAATTGAGGCGAAGATTGAAAAGACGCTCGCGAAGATGAACCTTGACGAGAAGATCGGTCAGATGCTCGAACTGAACCTCGACGTGATGGGAAAGATGGCCATTGAGAATAACAGCGAGGGAACTCCTACACCTGTGTGGAAGCTCAATGAGGCAATGCTCGACACTTGTATCTCGAAATGGAAAGTGGGGTCTATACTCAACGCGCCCGGCACACGTGCCCACACAGTGGAACAATGGCAGAAATGGATCCGTCTGATTCAGGAGAAATCGATGAAGTATCTCGGTATTCCTGACATCTATGGCCTCGACCAAAATCATGGTGTAACTTATACACAAGGCGGAATACTCTTCCCCCAACCTATCAACCTGGCAGCATCGTTCAATACGGAACTGGCCAAGACGGGTGCTGAGATCACTGCCTATGAGAGCCGCGCTGCCAACTGCCCTTGGGTGTATAACCCCGTGGTTGACCTTAGCCGAGATGCCCGCTGGCCGCGTGTCTGGGAGAGTTTTGGCGAGGATGCCATCGTGAACGCAAAGATGGTGGTGGCTGAGATACAGGGCTATCAGGGGGACGACCCGAATCACATCGACCGATTCCATGTGGGAACCTGCACAAAACACTATTTCGCCTATGGTGCCCCTTGGACTGGCAAGGATAGAACACCTGCCTATGTCTCACCGCAGATGCTGCGCGAGAAATACTTTGAGCCCTTCAAGCAGGCTGCTCTCGCTGGTTCGCTGACGATGATGGTCAACTCGGCTTCCATCAACGGGGTGCCCGTTCATGCCAGCTATGAATACCTGACCAAATGGCTGAAGGAAGATCTCAACTGGGACGGCATGATTGTGACTGACTGGGCTGATATTAATAATCTGTACACCCGCGAAAAGGTGGCAAAAGATAAGAAGGACGCCATCCGTATCGCCATCAATGCCGGTATAGATATGTCGATGGATCCTTATAGCGTGGAGTTCTGTCAACTGCTGAAGGAACTGGTACAGGAAGGTAAGGTATCTATGGATCGTATCGATGATGCCGTTCGCCGTATTCTGCGAGTGAAATATCGTCTCGGTCTCTTTGACGAGCCCAACACTGGTGGTAAGGGCTTTGAGAAGTTCGGTTGCAAGGAGTGGGCAGATGCATCGCTACGAGCTGCTGAAGAGTCTGAGGTGCTGCTGAAGAACGATGGTATCCTGCCACTCGCCAAGGGGAAGAAGATTCTGCTGACCGGTCCTAATGCCAACCAGATGCGCTGTCTTCATGGTGGCTGGAGCTACACCTGGCAGGGATCAAGGGCTGAAGATCTCACGGAGAAATACAACACGATCTACGAGGCACTCTGCAATAAGTATGGCAAGGACAATATCATGCTCGAACAAGGTGTGACTTATAACGAGAACGGACAGTACTATGAGGAGCATGAGCCTCAGATTGATAAGGCTGTGGCTGCTGCGGCACAGGCCGACATCATCATCGCTGCAATCGGTGAGAACAGCTATACAGAAACCCCTGGCAACCTCACTGACCTTTGGCTCTCTGAGAATCAGCGCAATCTCGTCAAAGCCCTTGCGAAGACGGGTAAACCCATCATCCTCGTGCTCAACGAGGGGCGCCCACGCCTCATTGCTGACATCGTGCCACTGGCCAATGCCGTAGTTGACATCTTGATTCCTGGCAACTATGGTGCTGATGCGCTTGCCAATCTGCTCGCCGGTGATGCAAATTTCTCTGCCAAACTGCCCTACACCTATCCACGGGAAATCAACTCGCTGAACACTTACGACTATAAGGTGAGCGAGGAAGTGGGAACAATGGCCGGTGCCTATAACTACGATGCGAAAGTGTCGCTGCAATGGCCTTTCGGCTATGGCATGAGCTATACCACCTATGAGTACTCAAACCTGAAAGTGGACAAGGCGAAATTCACTGCCGACGACATGCTCACGATCACCGTTGACGTGAAGAATACTGGCAGTCGTGCCGGCAAAGAGGCCGTGTTGCTCTACAGTAGCGATCTCATCGCAAGTGTGGTTCCAGACAACAAACGGCTGCGTGACTTCACAAAGGTAGAGTTGCAGCCAGGTGAGGTGAAGACCGTCACCTTCCAACTCCTTGCCAAAGCCCTTGCATTCGTTGGTGCCGATGGCAGATGGACGCTTGAAGAGGGAGACTTTGAGTTGAAGATCGGAAAACTTGTGCAGCCTATCCTTTGCACGCAAACAAAGGTCTGGGACGAGCCTAATATATAATTCCGTTAAGGGCTGTACAAATAAATAAAGTATAAAGGGGAAGGTTGCAGAATTGCAGCCTTCTCTTTTTGTTCAGTAGAACATTTTCCTGATAGCGCCATGTCTCTTGGATAAATTTACCAAAGAAATACCTTCTTCTTGGTATAAATGCAAAGTCACCGTACCTTTGCAGCGACAAAAACAAAAAACTTCATCAACAATGGCTGAAAGACAGATTATATTAGCAGACAATCAGGATATTACACGACTGGGGCTGAAAACCTTGGTGCGAGTGGCATTAAAGGATGTGGAAGACCTGGCTGTGAAGGAACTGAGCCGACGTGCGGAACTGATTGCAGAACTGAAAGAAAATCCTTCGTCGGTGGTGGTGATTGACTACACGAAGTTTGACCTCGCCAGCAGTGACGAGTTGCAGAACCTGAGCGAGCGTTTCCCCTTTGCCATGTGGGTGCTCTTCTCCGATGACCTGACGGAACAACTGATCCGTCGGTTGAGTGTGGAACAGCAGTTCAGCATGATCCTGAAGGATGACTCAGCACAGGAAATCATTACGGCTCTGAAGTGCGCCATCACAGGTGTGCGTTTTCTCTGCCATCAAGTGACGAACCTCTTGCTCACCCCATCCGCTCAGCAGTCAATCGCTGAACGCGATCAGTTGACAGCGACGGAGAAGGAGGTGCTGCGCCTGATTGCCTTAGGAAAGTCGGTGAAGGAAGTGGCGGTGGAGCGCAATTCGAGTATCCACACCATTACGACGCACAAGAAGAATATCTTCCGCAAGATCAATGTGAACACGGTGTATGAGGCGACGAAATACGCCTTGAGAGCAGGTTTGGTGGAAATGGTGGAATACTATATTTAGAGGTAAGAGGTAAGAAGTAAGAGGTAAGAAGAATGAAAAAAGCAACGATAGCAATCAATACGAAACTGCCGAGGCAGGATGCATACGGGGCGATAGCAATGCCGGTGTATCACACAGCGGCATACGAGTTTGAGACGGCAAAGGATATGGCAGATGCCTTCTGTGGCAGAGTATTGGCACCCGACTATTCGAGGGTGATGAACCCAACCGTGATGCATCTGGAGGACACGGTGAAGGCGTTGACTGGGGCATCGAACGTGTTTGCCTTCTGTTCTGGTATGGCAGCCATCACCAACGCGCTGCTGGTCTTTGCGGAGCAGGGCAAGAACATCGTCACTTCGCACCATCTCTTTGGCAACACAGTGGCGCTAATGAACCGCACGTTCACACGTTTTGGTGTGGAGACCCGACAGATTGATTTGCTCGATCTCGATGCCGTGAGGGATGCCATCGATGAACATACGGCTTGCCTCTACCTCGAGATTGTCACCAATCCGCAGTTGGAAGTAGCTGACCTCTCTGCATTGGCAGACATCGCTCACGAGAAGGGCATTCCCCTCATTGCCGACACGACCGTCATCCCCTTCACCCACTTCAGCGCCAAACAGTTGGGTGTGGATATAGAGGTGGTGAGCAGCACGAAATACATCTCTGGTGGCGCCACTTCGTTGGGAGGTCTGGTCATCGACTATGGCACCTTCCCTGTGGTGAACCAGCGCATCCGTTTCGAACTGCTCTTCAACGTGGGCAGTTACATGTCGCCCCATGCGGCCTACATGCAGTCGTTGGGGTTGGAGACGCTCGATGCCCGTTATCGGGTACAGGCACAGAACGCCCTCACATTGGCAAAGCGACTGAAGGAAGAAGTAGTCAATGCTCAAAATGAAAATCTCCCAGCGCGTGGGCTGGTCAAGCAGGTCAATTACATCGGCTTGGAAGACAACCCCTTCCATGAGTTGGCAGTCAAGCAGTTTGGCGAGACCGCAGGTGCGATGCTCACCATCGACCTTGCCGACCGCAAAGCATGTTTCAGTTTCATCGACCACCTGCAACTCATCCGCAGAGCCACCAACCTCTTCGACAACAAGAGTCTCGCCATCCATCCATACAGCACCATCTTCGGACCATTCAGCGGCAAGCAGAAGGCAGAAATGGACGTGCGCGACACCACCATCCGCCTCTCTGTTGGCTTAGAAGATGTGGATGATATTTTCGAAGATATCGTACAAGCTGTCAGGGCAATACCATAAAAGAGGTAGGAGAATACCACATGCGTGGGATTGCCCAGCAGCGTAAAAACCCCGAACTTTGCACCATCAAATAATAAACAACTTTCGCCCAGCGCATGGGCTGACAAAAAACTTTAATCATTATGGCAAAAATAGCACAAAGCCTTGTAGAACTGATAGGCAAAACACCATTGCTCGAACTTTCTAAAGCAGAGAAAGACCAAAGGCTGAGAGCCCGCGTGTTGGCAAAACTGGAGTATCTGAATCCAGGACGCAGCGTGAAAGACCGTGTGGGCTATGCGCTGATCGAACAGGCTGAGAAGCAGGGACTTCTCGGCAGAAACACCGTCATCATCGAACCCACCAGCGGCAACACAGGTGTGGGATTGGCATTGGTGGCTGCACGACGTGGCTACAAACTCATTCTCACCATGCCTGACAGCATGAGCATCGAAAGACGCACATTGCTTCGCAGTTTAGGTGCCAAATTGGTACTCACGCCTGCCCATGAGGGTATGCCTGGCGCAATCCGCAAGGCACAGGAACTGGCTGAGCAGACCAACGCATTCATTCCTCAACAGTTTGCCAATGAGGCCAACCCAGAGGTGCATCGTCAGACCACAGCCAAAGAGATCTGGGATGACACAGAGGGAAAGGTGGACATCTTCGTGGCTGGTGTTGGTACAGGTGGCACTGTGACAGGTGTAGGCGAAGTGCTGAAACAGCTGAATCCCAAAGTGAAAGTGGTGGCAGTGGAGCCATACGACTCGGCTGTGCTGTCGGGCGAAAAGCCTGGTCCCCACAAGTTGCAAGGTATTGGTGCCGGTTTCACGCCCCAGGTGCTGAACACAAAAGTGTATGACGAGGTGTTCAAAGTGAAGAACGAAGACGCCTTTGCAGCCAGCCGCCTGCTCGCCAAGACAGAAGGCACACTGGTGGGAATCTCCAGCGGTGCAGCAGCGCATGCTGCCATCGAGATTGCTAAACGTCCCGAGAATGCAGGCAAGACCATTGTGGTGCTCCTGCCCGACACAGGCGAACGCTACCTCAGCACGAAACTGTTTTCGGAAGAATAAAATCACACATTAGTTATTATATAAAATCATCAAACCCTCGCCCTGCGCGTGGGCTGGCAAAAAACTTCATTATTATTATGGCAAAATTGATTGTGAACGGAGAAGACCAGGAGGTTCAACTCCCTGCAACTGTAGCAGATTTGATTCAGCAGAACAATGTGGCACAACCCGACATGGTGAGTGTGCAGGTGAACGAAGAATTTGTGGATAGAGAAGACTTCGCCACCCTCCAGCTGAACGAGGGTGACACAGTGGATTTCCTTTATTTCATGGGAGGTGGTGCGTATGTTTGATTTCACAGAAGAAGAACTGAACCGCTATTCGCGACATATCCTCTTGCAGGATGTAGGTGTGGAAGGTCAGGAGAAGATACGCGAGGGCAAGGTGCTCGTGATTGGTGCTGGTGGCTTGGGTGCTCCAGTAGCGATGTATCTGGCAGCAGCAGGTGTAGGTACCATTGGCATCGTGGATGGCGATGTGGTCGATTTGAGCAATCTGCAACGGCAGATTATCCACACCACAGCCGACGTGGATAAGTGGAAAGTGGAATCTGCCAAGGAAACCATCAACGCCATCAATCCCCATGTGAAGGTCAATACCTATCGTGAGTTCCTGATGTCAGACAACGCACTCGACCTCATCAAGGAGTACGACTTTGTGGTAGATGGTACGGACAATTTCCCCGTGAAGTTCCTTATCAACGATGCCTGTGTGATGGCTGGTAAACCCTTCAGTCATGGTGGCATTCTGCGTTTTGAGGGACAGACTTTCACCCATTTGCCAGGCACGGCATGTTACCGATGCATGTTCAAGACCCCACCGCCACCAGGTGCTGTACCTACTTGTAGTCAGGCAGGTGTGTTGGGTGCCATCGCTGGCATGCTCGGAACGATTCAGGCTGCTGAAACCTTGAAGTACCTGACGGGAGTAGGAGAACTGCTGACCAACAAACTGCTCACTTTCAATGCCAAGACGATGGACTTCCGCAAAATCAACGTGAAAAAGACCGACAAGTGCCCCATCTGTGGCACAAATCCAACAGTGACAAAATTAATAGATTACGAACAGGCCGCTTGCGACCTCAAAAACCATTGATGATATGGCAGAACAGAAGAAACTTTCATTGATTGCCTTCTCTGGCGATTTTGATAAACTGACAGCTGTCTTCACGCTGGCAACAGGTGCTGCAGCTGTAGGCTATGAGGTAAACATCTTCTTCACGTTCTGGGGCTTGGATGCCATCAAGCAGAAGAGAGGCAGAAGTTTCATCGGGGGCAATTGGCTTACCAAGCTCTTCGGCTTCATGATGGGTGGTCTCAGCGTAGCTCCCAATAGCAAGTTCAATTTCCTCGGTATCGGTCCTCAGATATTCCGCCATCTGATGCGTAAGAACAATGTGGCCACATTGGAAGAATTGGTGGATGCTGCTAATGCACTGGGCGTGAACCTCTATGCCTGTGAGATGGCAATGCACGTACTCGGATTGGAGAAGAAAGATTTTATTCATGAGGTGAAGGACGTGCTGGGTGTGGCGACTTTCCTAAATATCAGTGAAGGCGGACGGACATTGTTTATATAAATAACTCAACTTTCGCAAGTTGAGTTAAGGAGCCCCTCAAAAGTTGAGCTTGCGAAACTTAAAACATTAAACTTTATAAATTATGGCAACACACACATTAGATATTACCAAAGAACATTGCCCAATGACCTTTGTGAAGACAAAGCTCAAACTGGCACAAATCGCAGCAGGCGATACGTTGGAAGTCCTTCTCACCGAAGGCGAACCACTGGAGAATGTTCCTCGCTCTGCGAAGGAACAAGGGTATAACGTCATCAGCGTGGAGCACGTGGAGGGCAATGTACACAAAGTAACGATTGTAAAGTAGTTTAGCATGAACGTGATTATCACAGAATCGACCTATCAGTCCATCTTGGCACAGGCACAGAAAGATGCTCCCGTGGAGTCATGCGGTTATCTGCTCGGCACGGACAAGGAAACGGCGACGGAGAACTATCCTATGACGAATGTCGACCATTCCGAGGAACATTTCAGTTTCGACCCCAAGGAACAGTTTGCCGCCATCAAGTATGCCCGCAAAAAAGGACTAACCATCGTGGGCAATTGGCACAGCCACCCAGCCTCTCCTTCACGTCCATCTGAGGAAGACAAACGGCTGGCATACGACCCCAACATTCTCTACTTTATCCTCTCGTTGGCAGAGGAAAAACCTGTATTAAATGCTTTCCGCATTGAGGAGGGCGAAGTAAAAGAAAAGTACCAACTTAGATAATTTATTATTCACATTTCATCATTTGTAGAACATGGCAGACAACAACATTCAACGCAGCATCACGACTGCAACGGCTCGCAAACTGGCGAACACCACCAAGACGCCCCCTCAGATGGGCAGTATCACACCGAGACTCCTCCTCAAGCTCCTTCCTTGGACACAGGTGGAAAGTGGCACCTATCGTGTGAACCGCACAAAGGTGGAACTGAAAAAGGCTGAACGCATCGAGATTCAGTACTTCGATGGCGTGCCAAGTTTCACCGCCAAAAATCTTCGTGCTATTCCGCTCTTCCAGAACATCAAGCAGGAGATTGTAGCTCGTTTGGCTCGCAACTTCGTACCTGTAGAAGTGTCACGTGGCAAGAATCTTGTCACTCAAGGCAAGGACAAGCAACGTTTCTTCATCGTGGCAAATGGTCAGGCTGAAGTGATCAGCACGGGTACACATGGAGAGGAGCTCCGCATTGCTTTGTTGGGCAATGGCGAATATTTCGGAGAGGCTGATTTGCTGAGTGCCGCTGACTCTACCGTCAGTGTCCGTTCTGTGACAGACTCTGTATTCCTTGTACTTGATACACCTGTATTGGAATCACTCATCGAGGAAATCCCAGACTTCCGCGAGCAGTTCAACAATGCCGTGGATAAGCAACTGCGTCTTAAGGCAACAGTGAATGAGCATGGTGAGAAGCACATTGACTTGGTGAGCGGTCATGAGGAAGATAATGTCATCCCTGAGACCTATATTGATTATGAAGAGAATCCTACGGAGTATTCACTCAACACCCTACAGACGGTGGTGCGTGTACACACTCGTGTAAGTGACCTCTACAATGCTCCTTACAATCAGTTGGAACAGCAGTTGCGTCTTTCCATTGAGAGTATCAAGGAACGTCAGGAATGGGAACTCATCAACAATAAGAAATTTGGTCTGTTGGCTCAGACAGCTCCAGGCTATAAGATTAGTGCCCGCTATGGTGCACCAACTCCAGACGATCTTGATGAGCTGCTGTCACTCGTGTGGAAGGAGCCTGCATTCTTCATTGCCAATCCACGTGCCATCGCTGCTTTCGAGCGTGAATGCACTTGGCGTGGTGTGCCACCTGTGGCTATCGACCTCTTCGGAACAAAAGTCATCACTTGGCGTGGTGTGCCAATCATTCCATCCGACAAGGTGGAGGTGAAGGGACAATATCTGACCAATCGTGGTGTCGGAACGACAGACATCATCCTCGTACGTGTGGGTGAGAAAGAGCAGGGTGTGGTAGGTTTGCATCAGGCTGGCATCCCAGGCGAGATTGCTCCAAGTCTTTCAGCACGTCTGATGGGTCTCGACCAGTATGGTGTGGCAAGCTACTTGCTCACTAAGTACTTCAGCCTGGCGTCGCTCACCGATGATGCCATTGCTGTGCTGGAGAACGTAGAGGTGGGTTACTACCATGATTATCAGCATAGAAACAAGATTGAGAAGTAACTATGTATTTGAACGAGTTAGATAACTTTCACTTTGACTTGCCAGATTTGGGAACAGCACCACAGGTGGCAGTGCCGAATGCGGCACCTGACGAGTTGGACTTGTCAGCCCTGCCTCTCCCTGCCTCTTCATCCCCCATCGGGAATGTGGATGCCCCCCAAATTGGAAGTCTGAGTGCCGCTGATGAGGAACTCTTTAGGGGAGTCATCGCCAAATACTTTTCGGATGAAGTGCCATCGGCATCCTCCTCTGGAAAGGCTGACGATGTACAAGCAGAAAAGAAGAACTGTCTGCTGAAGGATAACGGATTCGGCATCGGAATACCCGAGACCGACATCGTTCGAAACCTCCACTATGATGAGGCTGACACGATGAATACCGAAGAGATCCGCAAGCAGTTCCCCATCCTCCATCAGAAGGTGAATGGTCACGACCTTGTGTGGTTCGATAATGGTGCGACCACTCAAAAGCCATTGCGGGTCATCGACGGATTGAGCGACTTCTACAAGACCGACTACTCGAACATCCATCGTGGTGCCCACACTTTGGCAGCACGAAGCACCGACCAGTATGAAGGTGCCCGTGAAAAGGTGGCACGCTTCATCAATGCCCCCGCCAAGGAGAACATCCTCTTTGTGCGTGGCACGACGGAGGGCATCAACCTGGTGGCGCAAACGTTCGGCAGGAAATTTTTGGAGAAGGGCGACAACGTGATTGTCTCCACGCTCGACCACCATGCTAACATCGTGCCTTGGCAGCAGATGTGCAAATTGCAGGGGGCAGAACTCCGTGCCATTCCCATCGACAAGAACGGCGACCTCATCCTCTCTGAACTGGAACAACTCATCACACCCCACACCAAGTTCATCAGTGTGGGACATGTGAACAATACTTTCGGCACTATCAACGATGTGGAGAGCATCATCCGTACGGCTCATTCCCACAATATTCCTGTGCTCATTGACGGTGCACAGTCCATCGCCCATACGAAGGTGGATGTGCAGCGACTTGACTGCGACTTCTTCGTGTTCTCAGGTCATAAGATTTATGGACCTTCAGGCATTGGAGTGGTGTATGGCAAGAAAGAATGGCTCGAACAACTGCCACCTTGGCAAGGAGGAGGTAACATGATCAAGGATGTAACTATCGAGCATACGGAATTTAATGCGCCGCCAGCACGTTTCGAGGCAGGCACACCTAATATTGCCGATGCCATCGGTTTGGGTTATGCACTTGACTTCGTACAGAGTGTGGGCATCCACAACATTGAGCGCCACGAACACGACCTCACCGAGTATGCTCGCCAGCAGATTAGTCGCATTCCGGGCATCACCATCATGGGCAATCCCAAGAAGCGGGTCAGCGTCATCTCACTCGACATCCCTGGCATACCCGCTCCTCAGGTGGGGCAGATGCTCGACAAAGAGGGCATTGCTGTCCGTGCAGGTCATCACTGTGCACAGCCAGCCTTACGGGCACTAGGTTACGAGATGTCAGTACGTCCTACGTTTGCTGTCTATAACACTAAGGAGGAAGTGGACCGGTTTGTCATCGCTCTCCAGAAGATTGCAGCAGACGTGCAAAAACGATAACATGGGACTTCTATGATTAGGCTTTATGCCAAAAGATGAAGTTTTTTGTCAGCCCTGTGCAATCTGTGAAGACTGCATGGGGCTATTTTCTTTAAGATTGTGTAACTTTGCAAGCAAAAAGATAGAACGATGATATATGATTTTGACAAGCCCGTTGACCGCAAGGGGTCGGGCGATTTGAAGCATGAAGTGCTTCAGGAACGATATGGACGGAGTGATTTGCTGCCGCTTTGGGTGGCTGATATGGATTGGGAGACGCCCTCCTTCATCACGGATGCCCTGAAGCAACGGATGGAGCACTCCTTGTTTGGCTATACGGTCGAGCCGAAGGACTATTGGCCAACGGTGCAGCAATGGATAGAGACGCATCATCAATGGAAGGTGGAACGTGAATGGATGACTTACATCCCTGGCATCGTGAAGGGCATCGGCATGGTCATCAACTTCTTCCTGAAAGAGGACGAGAAGGTGATTGTGCAACCACCCATCTACCATCCGTTCTACCTGACACCCAGAGGGAACAAACGGGAGGTCGTGTGGAATCCGCTGAAAGAAATGACCTCTCGTAACCAACAAGGCGGTAGCCCTTCCCCTTTGGGGGCTGGGGGGCTTTACCAGATGGACTTTGAGAACCTCGAACAGGTGTGTGATGACAAGTGCCGTCTGCTCATCCTGTCCAACCCTCACAACCCTGCTGGCATCGTGTGGGACCGAGAGACTTTGCAACGCTTGGCACATTTTGCCAAAGAGCATCACCTCATTGTCATCAGCGATGAAATCCATGCGGATATGGCACTCTACGGAAACAAGCACATCCCCTTTGCATCTGTGAGTGACGAGGCTGCCGAGGTGAGCATCACATTTGGCGCACCCACCAAAACGTTCAATATAGCTGGCATCGTCTCTTCGTGGAGCATCATTCCCAATCCCCTACTCCGCGAACCTTTCTACCACTGGCTCTCTGCCAACGAATGGGACGAACCTCACCTCTTTGCACCCATCGCCACGATGGCAGCTTTGCAACAGGGTGAAGAATGGCGACGACAGATGCTGCACTATGTGGAAGGAAACATTGATTTCCTCATCGACTATTGCCAAAAGCACCTGCCACAAATCAAACCACTACGTCCCCAAGCCTCCTTCCTCGTCTGGCTCGACTGCCGCGACTTGGGACTCAACCACAAGGCACTCCTTGACCTCTTCATCAACAAGGCTCACCTTGCGCTCAACGATGGGGAAATGTTCGGTCCTGGCGGCGAGGGATTCATGCGTCTGAATGTCGGCACGCAACGCCGTGTGCTGCAGGAAGCATTGGAACGTCTCTAAATCGCAGCGCAAACTTCCCCATGTTTATATAAAGAAATTCCGCGGAACTTGTTATGGTTTCGCGGAATTCTTATGGTTGTTTACAACATCACAGACGTACACCTACAAAGGCACGGGCACGCCATTTGGTCTGCCGCGTGTAGTCATCATTGTCGCCCAAGAGCGTGGTGTTGAAGAGGAAGGTGGAACCAGCAAAGTATTTCTGGCTGAAGTTATAGACGATGGCAGCGCGGGTGTTGGTGATCACCTCGGGGAAATGTGTTTTTCCGTCGCGCTTCATACCATTCTCTTCGATGTCGATGTCGCTGAAGACAATCAGGCTAGGCTGGGCAGAAGCATGGAAGAGCCATTTGCCTGCCACGAGGTTGTAGCCGTAACCACCACCGATGGCAAATGTATTCATGGTAGTGCGTATATGGCCCATCATAGTGGGGGCATCATCAGTGGTCTTGATTCTGCCGCCCTGATAAGTGGCACCTACGAGCCATGAACCTGCCGAACGCTTCTGGATGTAAGACTGCGTGAAGGCTGCAGGGTATGAGAAGTGACGATGGTTGAAGGCATAGTATCCCGTGACGGTGATAAGTGTCAACTTGACATCGCCCTTGCTGACGTGGAAGGTGCCCTTATTGTGATCGATATCGCCCGAAAGCGTCTTGGACTCCTGGTAGTTGGCTTCGAGACCGAAGCGGTTTCCATAGGCGTTGATGTTGAACTCCATGTCCTTGTTCTTGCCAGACAAACGGGCAGGATTGAGCGCCACGCCAGCCGTTATTCCATAATAGGTGGCAGCCACGCTGACGGTTCCACGAGTGTCGGTATTGAGTTTGGCGTTGTAGCGGATGCCATTCTCGTTGAACTTGGAATGCTGGTAGTAGCCAGAGATGTTGGCCCTCATTTTCAGCGTCAGCTTGCTGTCAGGACGTGTCAGGTAGAGGGTGTCATAGTTCACCTTCTCATAGTTAGTGCGCAGTGCGCTTTCGATACGGTCACGCATTCTTCCCTGCTGCTCCTGGGCAGAGGAAACCAAGAACGGAACGCAACAAGCTAAAAATAACAGAGTCTTTTTCATTGCTATATATAAAGTTAGTTATAAAGATTTCATACTTTTGGATGCAAAGTTACGATTAAGTGAGCACAATACAAAAGGAAAAAAAAGTTTTTTTCACTTTTATTGTCAAACGTGAGTAAGTTCGACGTAGTCAAAGTTAATACATAAATTCGAGCATTACATTTTCACCGCATCGGGGATGGTGTACATCAGTCCCTTGGCTGCATCATAACACTTCAGTGTCACCGACTCACCTGCGCTACGACCGTAGATATCCAACAGCGTGATGCCCAAGCCTGAGAGTTCCACCTTACCACGACACTCGTCGCCCACAAAGGCGCCCACGATGTTGCCTCTGGCAGGTGTGATGCCAGCCACCGTCAAGAGGCTCTCCACATTCTCCGTCTTCACCACAGGATACTTGGCAGAACCGAGGGTGAACAGAGGGACGTAGTCTTCGTCAGTGCCGGTCGTCACATCCGAACTCAGGTTGATGTTGGCAGACAGCGTGAAGAGGTGCTTCAGCTTTTGGCTGTAGTATTGCAGCGAGGCATGCACCGTTTCCTTGCTGGTCTCGTTGCCATAGGCCTTCATCAAGAACGTGGCTGTACCCGTCAGTTCGCCATCCATGGTGGTAGCAGGATTTGCCAGTCCGCGAAGTTCGCCGTTCACGAAGATGGCCATCATGTCGTTCTCAGAAACGAAGGGCTGCAACGTCTCCTCTATCTGCACCATCAGGATGGTCCAGTTCTCGTAGAGGGTTCCGTCTGGCTCAGACCAGTCAGGGCAATCCTGACTGTTGCTCCAGTCTATCTGCCACTCAGGAGCTTCACTTACTTTCTCCTCGCTATAGGCAGCATTCTTGCTGTCATCGTTGTCGTTGCTGCTGCAAGCCCCCAATACGAGGCTTGCCAGCAGAACGATTGATAAATATATCTTTTTCATATCACTTGATGATTACTTTTTTACCATTATAAATATACACACCCTTCTCCGTTGGCTTATGCTGCAGTTGCAGACCGCTGATGGTATACCACTTGCCATCTTCGTATTCAACCTGTTCGAAGTTGATGGCAGTAGGCTCATCAGGACTACCGATGACAGCATTCACCTTGAAGGTCATGAGTTCGTTGGTAGAAGCTACGATCTCGCCGTCACGCTCGATGGCAAACCAGATAGGCTGCTGAGCGTTGCCAGCAATGCTGAGGTAAATTGGTTCCGTAGGTTCCGTAGCGATGCGGGTCTCAAGAGTTGGACCGTTGAGCACAACGGCTTCTCCTACCACCTCACCATTCGCGTATGCCACCAGCACATCGCCCACCTCAGTCTCGAAACCTTCGACAACAGCGCTGACACTCATCGTGTTGGGTGACTGTGCGGCAGCTTTGCGCACTGCGCTTGGCGAAGCATCCTCGAAGAAGTTGTTGGCTTGCTCGTAGTACGGATAAGTGAACGAAGCATCGGAAGTTCCCTTGCGGAGCAACATGTAACCCTCACCAGGCTTCATGTACTGCAGACTACCGCGCCAGCGTCCGACGCTGCCAGTCTTGGTGAAGTAAGCAAACTCGGTGTGGCTCTTGATGACATCGCCTGCCTCTGCATAGTCGTAGTAGTCGCTCAGGGCGGTCTCTACGCTTAGGTTCGTAACCGGCGTGTAGCCGATGGCGTTCCAGCCCTGCTTCAAGTCGATGGTGCGCTCGTCCTCATCCTTGATGACGGTGCCCTCAACAGGAATACTGCAAGCCTCCTGCACCTTGATCGCATAAGCCTTCTTCGATGAAATCGGCACGTCCTTTACTTTTCCTGATGCCAACCAGAGGCTATCCTTATAGACTACCGTCGTGTCGCTGCTCATGTCGGTCACGATGTCGCCATTCTGCCAAGGCATGCTGTTCAGCAGCAGGTTCATCTTATCCAGCTGCTTGCTGCTGACGTTGAACGATACCCAGTTCCAGCCCTTCTTCAGGTTGAAGTACTGGATGAAATTATTGCTTCCGTCGAAGCGCACAGGAGTGTCGGTACCCAGTACTGCCGAATTCGCGAATTTGATGGTGCTTTCAGGTGTCAGCACAATCTCACGTCCTGTGCTGTACTGCCACAGACGGAACTTCAGTTCGGTGCCGTCCTCCTCATTGTCATAAACCGTCAGGAAGAGACCCGTCTCGCCAGTCGAAGTCGAATGGCTGATGTTGGCAAAGCCGTGACATACGTTCTTGTCGTCGAAGACACCCACGATGTCGCGTGAATCGGTATCGAGTTCATCGTACAGATAGACTTGACCGCTGATGCTCATAGAGTGCTCAAGGAGTTCGCCCGACACGCTCTGTGCCCACTCGGGCTGCTCACCCTCTACCGTCAAGTTCAGGTAGAACGGTTCTGTAACACCCTCTTCGTCGGTCAGATAGATGATTTCGTTATACGTGCCTATATTCAGATCCTTGCTGATGGTTGCCGCGACAGCATCCATACCTAACGGAGCAACCACGTCGCTATACTTGTCAAGCGCAAGCCACTTCGGGCAATTCTCTATTGTGAACGTGTGGCTTGAAGCACTGTAGTTGTAGAATGGCAGTTCGAGTACCTCGCCAGAGCCATACTTGATGGTGTAGTTCAGTCTGTTCGCCAGCCATTCCAGACTGCTGTTGTTCACATAGTAGCAGGCCGTCTGCGGTGAAGCCATCGTGTTACCGTTCTTGTCCTCGATGTCGCGCACCGTCACGTAGATGTTGCGGTGGTTCAGTCGGGCGGCATTCTCGTCAAGCTCTACCAGCAACTGGTTGCCCCTGCCGATGAAGCCGAACTTCAGGTTCTTCACCTCCTCGTAAGGCACCACGGGTGCTGCCGTCGACTGGTCGAAGTGCGTCTTGACGATAGTTTCATCATCGATGAACACATAATCACGTACCAGCGTTTCGGTCGGCTCCTTTGTCTCCGGGTTGAGCTGATAGCGGGGTTGGCCCTTGTCGTCCAGATATATCTTCTTGCTGTAGGCGTAGGGCACCAGTTCCAGGTCGTTGTCCTTCTGACGCTCAATGCGGTCGAAGCCAAGGTAGGTCAGCAGACCCTTCTCGTCACCGTTCGGACTCTTCGTTGCGTAGGTGCTGATGAGCTGCTGCGGCAGTGCCTGTTCAAAGAACAGCAGTTCGTCCACGTTACCCTTCAGCGGGGTCAGACCGTCCTGTCTCAGCAGGGTGTCCGTCTCGTTGACGATGTCGTAGCGGCTGGCACCGATGAGCGGATAGCCGCCGCTGATGCCGCCCAGCGTGTCGGTCTCGAAAGTGGTTACAAGCTCCTTGTCCATGTAGATGTTAGCCACGCTGTGGCCACGGTTCACGGTCATGGCGTAGTGGTGCCACTTGCCGTCGCTCCACTTACCCGGAACGTCGGCGACAAAACCGTTGGAGCGATATCTCAGCGTGTCGGCCTCAAATCCGATGTGGAACTGGTTCACAGCGCCGTTGTCCTCTCTCAGGCCTCGGCCGTTGGAGAGCAGCGTGCCGCTTCCGTCAGCATCGGTCTTAAACCAGAACATCAGCGTGTAGTCCTGCTCGGCGGTGCGGTTTATGGCGTTCTTATCCAAGAGCACGCCCTTGTCGGCCTTGTCCACGTGCAGCGACAGGCCCTGTGGGATGGCCCAAGAAGCATCAATCAACTTGGCGTTGGCACCCTGGGTATGGTCAATGACATAGTCACCTGAGCCCTCATTCATCGGGTAGTAATCTACAAGATCCTTCTCGTAGCCCGTCAGTCGGCGGCTGCCGTAGGTTGTGCCGATGAGTCCACCGTCCATGGCAGTATACCACAGGCGGGCTTCCATCATGTGACCCTCATAGTACTGGCTCTCCGAGCGGTCCAGTTCGTTGGTGCGACCGAAGATCAGCGGACCTGTACCGGTGTACAGGGCACTGAGCTTGTTGCGCCCAATCTCCACGCCGCCGTTGAAGAACGTCAGCGTGCTATCCGTCTGGTTGATGCTGACAGCCACCTGTGTGAAGCCTTCCTTCACGATGGCCTCGTCAGACGTGAACGTCTTGTCGTTCACCACAGCCTTCAGCTTGAAGTCCTTGGTCAGCCACAGTTGCAGCTTCTGACCGTTCGTGCCGTGTGAGAACAGCGGCATGTCGCGTCCCGTCTCGGCAGGCTTTACCATCAGGTCGATGGTCAGATTCTTACCGCTGAAGTTGCGCTTAGCCTCGCTCTCCACACTGGCCTTGCCTGCAAACTGCACGCTGACCATCTCAGAGAGGTTGTCGTTGTTCACTTCGCCCTTCACCTCGAAGTTGGTGATGGCGCTCAGATAGTTATATTCAATGTCTTCAGAGAAGTTGAAGATGATGTCGTCGCCGCTGGTCAGCAGACCGCTCTTCGGCTCTGGTGTGCCGAACAGCTGCGGACGACGGGTATCCTTGACACCGCTGATAATCTTCGACGATGTGGTCAGGAAGTCATTACCGTTGCGGCAGAACAGCACGGCACGCAGGTCGTAGGTACGCTCCATCACCCAGCCTTCGCCGAAGAACTCGGTCACGATGTTACCGTTCTCAGGAATCAGCTTGCGAACGCCGTTGGCATTGGCCATCAGCGTCGGGTCTGCATAGAACGAGCAGATGTTCGTCCACGAGTCATCGCCGCGCTGCGACTCCTTGTACTGGAACTCAATATGGTCGAAGTTGTGCTGGTGACGGTCGAAGCCGTTGATGGTGACAGGCAAGTACCAGCCACGCTTCGAATCCATCTGGGCATTGGTGTTCAGCACCCACTTGTCACCCGGCACGGCAATGGCCAAGCCTCCTGCCTCATGCAGGTAGTGAACATTGAACGAGACGAGTTCCTTGGTATTGACAGCGTCGGTAGGCGACATCACGCCGATGGTCAGACCCATGAAGTCGAAACCCTGGCCGGCACGAACCTCCATGTCGAGTTCCGTTTCCGAGCCCGGCACCACCGATATGGTCATGCCACCAGTGGTCAGTGTCTGTCCGTTGACGCTAATCTTCGCACCGTTGGTGTTAGTCTGGTCAACGGAGAACAACTGCAGGACGGTCAGACCCTCGGTAGCCTCGGGCTTCTCGCTCTCGTTGCTCACATACACCTTGAAGTGGGCTGCATCGTTGATGGACACGCCACTCACATCCTGCTTGTCTAAGCGAATCTTCGGGTTCACAATCTTCAGCGTGCGGGCATCAAGTTCCCGACCCGTTTCATAGAACTTCGTCGTGCGCTGGTCTTCCCACGGATTCTGGGTAGCACCGCCACGGGTGCGGAAGACGAAGCCGCGTGGTCCTGTGAGGCCATCTTCGCGAGCCTCCTTACCCACGAAATCTGTCACCAAATCGGTCATCTTCTCGAATTGGTAGTTCGTAAAGATGTTGGTAACACCTACGGAATCGTTAGCGATATACCGTGGATTGATCATGTTATGGACTAACGATCCGGACTTATCATACTCATACAGGGGCTTCACGCGATAGACATCCACACTCAGACGGCTCATCGGGTCGGTGGCAATGGTGAAGCTCTCCGTACGGTTGAACGCCTTAGCCTCAGAATTGGCACCTACCGTCTGGTATAAGGCCACAGGGGTAATGGTCCACTGGCTCAGTTTGCCACCGAATTCAAGCGTCGCATTCCATCCATCGTCCTTGGAAATATCCACCTTAGAGGTAGCCACTCCAGGGCTTTTCCAATATTTCATCTCTTCCATTGAAGCAAGGATACTGCCCACAATGGTAGCACCAATAGAGAAGGCCGAAGTGGCATAACTGATGCCGGGGCCGAAGTAGTCAACCTCGGTGGCAACGGGGAAGTGGTGCGTCCATGAGTTAGAGAAGTTACTGTCGAAGGTCTCGCTGTAGTTCACGCCTTGAGCACCAGCTATGTCATAGTTGGTCAGCAGGTCGCTGGCTTGCAGTTTCTCAAACTCGTTCTGGGCTATCATCTCCGTCCAGGCCTTGATGATCTGGTACTTCTCTGTCACCTCATCGTTGAACTGATCCGGCGATGTGCCATTAGGTATCACCACCATGTAGTTGATGCCCTTTTCGGCTTTGTCGATGTTGTAGTTGTAGGCACGGTCGGACAATTGCTTGTTCACCACGGCAAACATCGAGTCCTTAGGTTCGCGCAGCGACCAATAGACAGGCTTGCCAGTCCTGTCGGCTATCGCCTGCGCATCGGCCTTGGTGCCACAGAACATCATATCGACAATCTCCTTCGCCTTGTTGGGGATAATCTGCGTCAGGATTTGCTTCTGCGAGTAGATGAACTGCGACTGAATCTTCGGACCATAGCCCAGTGCCACGTCGCGTATCAGGTAGATGCTGTCACCCTTGGCATCAACGCCCTCGGCAATCTTCACCACCGTTCCATAGTCGATGTCCTTGGTCATCTCAGATGCCTTGTTGATGCCACCCTGGCGGCCGGCTATCTCGTCAAACATTTTTTTGTTCACGGCGCGGACGGTGGACATCGGCGTCACCACAACGGTCTGCACCGCACCGATATAGAGGTCGGCGTCGGCACCCACCATCGACGGGTCGCCGCTGGTGCTGATGTTGTTGCCGATGGCCATGGTGTAAGAGAAGGCCTTGCTGCCCTGTGCTGTGTAAATAAATTGGTCAATAGATCCCTCCTGTGTTTCTCCGGCACTGATGGGACCGACAGCGGTACCTGAACCTTGAGGTGCCACCACGGTGGCAGACAAAGTTTGCAGTTTCTTACCATCCTTGTAGGTAATCATGATACCTGCCATCAGCGTCAGGTTCATCATGTACGAATAGTTCAGTGTAGCGCCCTTGGCCAGCGTGTTCGAACTGTAGGATCCAGGCGGGTCACGCAGGATATCGAACAGCAGAGGCTGACCATCGGTCAGAAGTTCTGTGCTCTCGCCAACGGGGAACATATTGAGCACATAGCCCTGCAGGGGCTTAGCCTCAAGGAAGGTTCCGTCGCGCATCACGGTGAAGGTCACCGTCTTCAGCGATTTTTTCATGTTGGTGGTCTGGCTGGCCTGTACGGTGAAGCGTGCCCGTCCGAGGCTGTCGATCATCACCGGTTCATCGTATGAACCAGGCTTCATGCCATTCTGCATCATGGCCATGCCGCCGCCCAGTCGGACGATGTCAACCTTCCCGGCTGGGTCGTTGTTGTAAAGATAGTTCTCGCCCACCTGCAACTCGATGGTATATTTGCGATCAATGCTGAACACGGGGTACGTGAAGCTGTAGATGGCCTTCGTCGTGTCGGCGGGGTTCGGGAATGCCAGAGGCACCTCCACCGTCTCGCCCGTCAGTTCGCTGGCGTAGTAGTTCTTGTCGCCGAAATAGTCGAACGAGTCGTAGCCCAACTGCTTGTAGGTCACCTCCACCGGTGCACGGTAGATGCGGTTGTAGATGGCGTTGTAAGTCAGCTTGGGGTCTTTCACCGTAATGGTGTCAACATCCTTGTAGCTGCCCGTGTAGGTGGTGGTGTTCGGGGTGAGGCAGTCGGTCAGGTCGATGACCTCGCTCACCTGTCCCTCCTGGAACAGCGTGGGATAGCCTGTGCAATACACTTGCTGCACCTTCCAGCGTACTGGTGGCAGCAGCAGTTCGTACTCGCCCGTCGTCGGGTCGGGCCATACGGTCATGCGCTTGCGCTGGGTCTTCACCGACGTGAAGTGCTTGTTGCCGTTGCGCTGGTGGCGCACCACCTCCTCACGCTCCGTCTTGTTCGGGTTCAGGTTGTCATAGACCAACCACGACGTGTTGTCGCCCTCCAAGGTGAGCACGATGGTCAGCGAGTCGCCCAGGTTGTTTGTCGAGAGGTTGTTGCCCAAAGGCTTCTGTCCCTGCTCCTCGCCGCCGACCACGCGGCCAGCGAGCTTCACCTTCGTGGCGTCGTAGAAGTAGATGCCAGCCACATCGTCGGTGAAGTTGTGGCCAGTGGCGCCCTTGAAGTAGCCGTCATTAGTAAAGTTGTGGCCGTCCATCACCACCTGGATGGTGTCGTTGCCGGGCAGCACGCGGAAGGAGAACGAGCCGTCGTACTCTGTCTCTAAGAGCTTGCCCTTCGTGTTGTAAACCTTTTTGCCGTTCACCTTGAAGTTGGCACCCTTCACGGGGATGCTCGTGCCGTCGTACATCACGTAGCCCGAGAAGCGCTTGCCGTTCAGGATGGAGATTTCGCGCAGCGTCTCGTCGTTGCTATGGGCATCGAAGGTCACGCTGAAGCCCTTTGGCGAGAAATCTTCGCCGTTCTTGCCCACGGCACTCACATCGTAAGTGACGCTCGTACCGCCCTGGTACGACAGTTCGTCGGCCACGAAGTGACCGCTATCGTCAGTGAAGACGCTCATCACCTTTTTACCTTTATAGTTGATGTCCACCTGGATGCCGGCAGCGCTGGTGCCGTCGTTGAAGCGCACATAGCCATCGACGCGGCCCGTGTGCTTGCACTCGCCCACCTTCACTTCGGTCGCGGTCGAGTCACGGCCCTCGCAGTCATTCACGCCGAGCACCTTGTATTCGTAGGTAGCCAGAGGCGACACGCTGGTGTCCTCATAGCTCATATCATCCAAGAAGGTGGCAATCTCTTTCCAAGCATCGTCGCCCTGACCCTTCACGCGGCGCATCACGGTGAAGTAGTCGATGGGGTTGCCGTCGGTGTTCCAGGCCAACAGCACGCTGCTCTGGCGCGTCGTCGTCACCAGTGTCTTGTCTATCGTACCCGTGTTCTTGTGGTAGAAGTTGGGCAGCGTTGGAGGCACGATCTCGGCGTAAACGGGTTCCTCAACCGTCGTGGTTTCAGGAACGAGGTTGTCGCCCTCCTTCGTCCAGCCGTAGGTGAAATACTGTGCAAATTCTGCCTCAGTGGCACCAGTCATGCTACTGCCCATCACAGGCACCACTTTGTTGCCATCCACCTTCCACTCAGGACCCAGATTCTTGGCCAGATCGTTTGCCGACAGGGAGCCAACGTTGTTCCACAATTCGCGTCTGGTCATCTTGGGCAGCGCGTTACTGCCATCCACATACCAGGAGTCAGCGCCCAGTTTATCGACCACTTTCTGCGGATTGCTATGGTTGATGCCAGCGTAATTGACTTCGTTCCAGCTTACGCCTTTGTAGGTATAGTTATTTGTGCTGTTGCCGGTATTACCCCATGCATCGCCACTTCCTTTATAGCAGAATCCAGCGTGATCCACGTAGTAATAATTTCCGTCATCCAAGCAATTGGTTACGTGGTTATCCGCACCGCCTCCCCAGCCGATGAATGCTCCGACGTAGGATGTTCCATCATTCTTTCCATCGTTCTTGGTGCTAATGGCACCGTCGTACAGACAGTTGTTGATGGTGTGCGGTGAATCGTGTGCATGGCCAATGAAGCCGCCGGCATGTGTTGTGTTACAATGGATAGAGGGCGATACCCAGCAACTCTGGATATTAGCGTTCCAGCTGAAGCATACGAGTCCTGCTATGTGTTGGTCGCCACCGTAAGCACCTTTGACATGCAGATTCTTGATGGTGTAGTCCGAGGCAGTACTGAACATGGGGCTACTCATCTCGATGGTATGAGCGTTGCCATCGAACATACCCTTGAAGTTATTTATGGAAGTATTTGCTGAGATGTCTGCATTCAAAATAGCATTGACGCTATGATTGCCACGGCTATCTACCGCTTTTCTGAACTCTTCCCAGTCACTGAAGTTGTTGATGACGTGGATGAATTCCTTGGTGGCATAGCAGTTGGTGTAGGATACTGATTGGTTTGCCGAATTGCGTGCCCATGTCTCGCTGTCTCTGGGGTCGGTGTTGACGCTGGCAGGCGTGAAGAGACAGTTCTCAAAGGTGATAGGACCATTGGTCCAGCCCACGTAACCACCGTTAGCGTATGTATTGGGGCCATCGAAGCTGCCGTCGAACTTACAGTTGCGGAAGGTGGCTTTGGCATTGCTGTTTAAAGCACCCACGAAGCCACCCATAGTGCCATCACCATTCACGCTGCTCTTAAGCGTTACTGACGATTGGCAGTTCTCGAATGTGACACTGTAATTATCATCAATGCAGCCAATCAAACTGCCAAATTTTGACTTCGAACAGGAAATGGTACCCGTCAGTTTCACGTTCTTGAAGGTGGCGTTGGCCACGTGAGAGAAGAGACCCGTGTTATAGGCATCGTCTGAAATATTGAGGTTCAGCGTGTGGCCATTACCGTCGAAGGTGCCGCGATAAGGGTAATTGGCTGTATAGCCTGCAATATAATCCTTTCCCTTACCCGTCACAGTGATATCGGCCGTGAGAATAGCATTCACGTCATATTGCCCCTTGGCTTCCTCCACCTTATTCCTGAATGTCGTCCAGTCATCGGCATTACTGATGAGGACCGTCGATGAAAATTCACGGGTGGCATAGCTGTTGACGAGCGAATACGTGACGTCCTGGTTGTCTAACACTGCCCACGTATCGCATTTATCGCCTTTGGTGGTGAGATGGTCGGGGGCAAAGAGACTGTTGTTGATAGACAGCGTGCTGCCTCGGGCTACCCAGCCTACGAAGCCGCCGTTCTCCGCGCTATTTTCACCCTCAAAAGCACCGTCGAACTTACAGTTGTTGATGATGACGGTGGCACCGCTCTGGCGGCCTATAAAGCCACCGTTGTCGGTAGCGCCGTTGTAGGAAGATTTGATAGTGACCGACGAGCGACAGTTCTCGATGGCGATTGTGGACTTATCATTGGCATTGGCAATGAGACCAGCTACATTTCGCTCGTTGGTAGAAATGGTGCCAGCCACATGCAGGTTCATGATGGTGGCATTGCCTACATAGCGGAAGGGAGCAATGAAGCGGTTGTTGTAGGCGCTATTGGCACTTCCGCTGTAATTAACAGTGAGCGTGTGACCGTTGCCGTCGAAGACACCCCGGTAGGGAGAACTCGAATTCCAGCCTATCACTGCATCGGTCGTGATGTCGGCATAGAGGCGGGCATTTACGTCGTACTTGCCCTTGGCATCCTCCACCTTCTGGTTAAACGCTAACCAGTCGGCAACCGAGCGGATGGGGAAGAAGAAGTTTGTAATGCCGGTGATGGTGTTCGTCTTGGGAACCACCGTGCCGTTATCCGTCACCCAGTTACTGCTGCCCAGTTCCTCAATCAGTTCAGCCGCCGAACGAGAGCCAACCTGACTGGCTTCGGCCCAGTTATGACTGGTCCAGTTGTTCGAGCCATGATCGCCATTACCCCATGCGCCAACTCCGTGGGTGAAGTTCATGCTCAGGTTTTTGATGTTGGTATAGGTACCTTTTTCCAGGCAGTTGGTTACCATGTCGCCGTCGTTTTTGTTCGACCATCCGATGATGGCTCCGGCAGAGTTACCACTGGAGCATTTGATGGAACCGTCGAACAAGCAGTCGGTGATGGTGTGGGCGGCTTCCAGACCGTGGCCGACGATGCCGCCGGCATGGGTCTTGGCAGATTCCACATTGACAGACACACGGCAGTTCTGGATGGTGTTGCGCCCTCCCTCAGAAGCGTCGCTGTGACCCACGAGTCCTGCTGAGTGAATGCCACCCTTGACGGTGCCTGTCACGTGCAGGTTCTGGATGGTGTAGTCCTTGGCATAGCGGAAGAGGGCAGCGAAATCTGCGCTGCTGTTGTCGATCCAGGTCTTCACTGTGTGGCCGTTGCCGTCGAAGGTGCCCCGGTAGGGTCTGTCGGCTTCCCAGCCAATGTTGATGCCAGTTTCGATGTCGGCATAGAGGCGGGCATTCACGTCTTTCTCACCCTTGGCAGCTTGAACCATGTCGCGGAAAGTCACCCAGTCTTCGTATGACTTAATGTTGAAGTAGCCGTTTTCCGTCGTCGGGATGATGTAGTTGAGGGGCGACTCGCCCTGCTCCACATACATCTCTATATCATAGTTCACGCACGAGCGCGAGAGGCTGATAATCTTGTAGCACTGGGCGCGATCGTTCTGGTCGAGCGTATAGACCTGGGTATCCACAGGCTGGCCGTCGCGGTTCTTCATGGCCACACGCAGCACCATCTGGGCGCGCTCGTCCCACACTGCTCCATGCTCGTCGGCATAGTTCCACGACACGCGGACGGTGTAGGCATTCTTGTCCTCCCAATCAGCCGAATAGTTGGCAATGCGCAGCAGGTGCAGGTTATCGACAACGCACTTCGTGCTCGAGCAAGTGTTCTTGGCCCAGTTCCAGTCTTTGGTGATGGTGCGGCGCACACGGTAGGTCAGCTTGTCGAGCGTACCGCCATTCACCAGCATGTCAGGCGTGATGTCATCCATCAGCGTGTTGTCAACGAAGGTATAGGTCGTCTGCTTGCTGACAGCGATGTAAGGCAACTGTTGTATGGTGACGAAGTCCTTCTCCTCACCGGTAATCGAACGCTGCACCTCGAAGAAGTCGGTGGGCGTCAGGTCTTCATCGTCCGGATAGGTTATGTTCCACTTCACTTCCACCTTCAGGTCCTGACCGTCCAATTGGCGGGCGGTCAGTCCGACGGGGACGTGAATCACGGGGATGTTCTGCACCGCAGACCCTTGGTTCTCTATGAGGTAAGACCCCTTGTCGGTCGGCTCCTTGTAGCTGCAAACGACGCGGAAGTTACGGTAGGGCACACCGGCATCGAGCAGGATGGAACTGCTCTTCACGTTCTCAATCTTCTCCTCATGACGCTTGCCGGTATCGTCAGTGTACTCGTAGTGGGCACTGACAATGCTGTCGGAAGCCAGGAACCAGGGTACTTCCAGTTTGCCCGGGTTGTTCGCGCTCAGCATGGGCAGCGAGACGAAAGGTTCCAGCTTGGCACTTGCCGCAGGCATGCTGATCTCTTTCGCCTGGAGGCCTGGCACCTCCCTTTCAAGGACGGTGGCCGAGTTACCGTTACGAGTGACCTGCCAGCTGAACCTCAGGCTCTTGCCAAGCAGGTTGTAGGGCACCGCCCACTCGGCACTGAACCCGAAGGTCTTGCCGTCGCTGTTGCGCACCACGGATTGATCTCCGCCGTTGTTCTTCGTCAGACGGAAGGTGTTTCTCGAATTACCCAGCGTAATGTCGAAGAAACCGTCGGCAGTGGTACTGAAGTTCACCTTCAACGTGGTGTTGTCGTTGTCGATGTTCGTTTCAGACTTCCATGTGAAGATGGTCACTGGGGAAGCACCATCTACCGACACCCGGAGGTTACCGACTTGGATCCACGTGTCCGCACCGCTCGTGTCATAGCACGGAGCCGTGAACCAGATGACATTCGATCCGCCCAGCTCCACCGAGTAGTTGTCCGGATCGTCCTCATACGAGAGATCCGCCGCCGCCGTCTGTGGCAGCAGCCATGCGAAGAGCGCCGCTAATAGTAGCCACGGCCGTTCTCGCCAAATGTTTTTCCTTTGTTTCATAGTTTTGGATTTTTGTATGATTAATTTTTTTGTTAGTATTGATTGTCATCAAGTATCACTTTCCCTCTCAGTCACTAAACATGCCACCAGCG
>JAEEGG010003028.1_pt1 | contig 42503 bp, 25 predicted proteins | sample 9134161 | NCBI WGS metagenome assembly JAEEGG01 (sample SAMN16246543, study PRJNA631951) | gut metagenome | biome: gut microbiome; feature: rumen; material: CR-attached | host: Bos | place: Iran: Karaj | collected 2018-10 | reverse complement strand
TATGACGCAAAATTACGGTAAAAATCCGAAAATAGCAAGAAATGAAACAAAGTTTAACAATAACAAAAAGTGGTGTAACCACTTGGATTACACCACTTTCTTATGATATTCTTATCGTTGCTTATCTATTCTTACTTCACCTCCTCGAAGTCGGCGTCCTGGATGTTGTCATCCTTTGGAGCTTGCTGCTGACCGCCAGCCTGCTGACCTGCGAAGGGATTGTCTTGAGCACCGGCCTGACCACCAGCACCCTGATACATCTGCTGTGAGGCGGTCTGCCAGGCAGTGTTGAGGGCGTTCATGGCGCTGTCGATGGCGGCAATGTCACCCGACTTGTGAGCGTCCTTCAGCTGCTGGAGGGCCTGTTCGATGGCGGGCTTGTGCTGGGCGGGAATCTTGTCGCCAATCTCCTGAAGCTGGTTCTCGGTCTGGAAAATCATCGAGTCAGCCTGGTTCATCTTGTCGACGCGTTCGCGCTCCTTCTTGTCGTTCTCGGCGTTCTGCTCGGCCTCGGCCTTCATGCGGTTGATCTCGTCCTGAGAGAGGCCGGAGGAAGCCTCGATGCGGATGGCCTGCTCCTTACCGGTTGCCTTGTCCTTGGCAGAAACCTTGAGGATACCGTTAGCATCGATGTCAAAGGTTACCTCAATTTGAGGAATGCCACGACGTGCGGGAGCGATACCTGTCAGGTTGAACTGGCCGATAGACTTGTTTTGGCTGGCCATGGGACGCTCACCCTGCAATACGTGGATGGTTACCTCTGTCTGATTGTCAGCAGCGGTCGAGAATGTCTCACTCTTCTTGCAAGGAATGGTCGTGTTGGCCTCAATCAGCTTGGTCATTACACCGCCCATGGTCTCGATACCCAGTGTCAGCGGGGTTACGTCGAGCAGTACGATGTCGCCCACGCCGCCTTCCTTGTTCAGGATAGCCCCTTGGATAGAAGCGCCTACGGCTACCACCTCGTCGGGGTTGACACCCTTTGAAGGCTCCTTGCCGAAGTAGTTCTTGACCAGTGTCTGCACGGCGGGGATACGGCTTGAACCACCTACGAGAATGACCTCGTCAATATCTGCGGTATTCAACTTGGCGTCTGCCATAGCCTTCTGACAGGGAGCGAGACAGGCCTGAATGAGTCCGTGAGCCAACTGCTCGAACTTAGCACGTGTCAGTGTCTTAACCAAGTGCTTTGGTACGCCGCCGACGGGCATGATGTACGGCAGGTTGATTTCGGTAGAGGTAGAAGAAGACAGTTCAATCTTTGCCTTCTCGGCAGCCTCCTTCAGACGCTGCATAGCCATCGGGTCACTCTTCAGATCGGCACCTTCGTCGTTGCGGAACTCCTGAACCAGCCAGTCGATGATAACTTGGTCGAAGTCGTCACCACCAAGATGGGTGTCGCCATTGGTAGAAAGTACCTCGAACACGCCGCCACCGAATTCAAGAATAGAGATATCGAACGTACCGCCACCAAGGTCGAAGACGGCAATCTTCATGTCCTTATTGGCTTTGTCGACACCGTATGCCAAAGCAGCAGCTGTGGGCTCGTTGACGATACGGCGCACGTTGAGGCCTGCAATCTGTCCTGCCTCCTTAGTGGCCTGACGCTGAGAGTCGGAGAAGTATGCCGGTACGGTGATGACGGCGTCTGTCACTTCCTGTCCGAGGTAGTCTTCGGCAGTCTTCTTCATCTTCTGAAGCACCATAGCCGAGATTTCCTGCGGGGTGTACTTACGTCCATCGATGTCGACACGGGGATAGCCTCCCTCGTTTACTACATTATAAGGTACGCGCGAGATTTCCTTCTCGGTCTGCTGCCAGTTCTCACCCATGAAGCGCTTAATCGAGTAAACGGTCTTCTTCGGGTTAGTGATGGCCTGACGCTTAGCGGGGTCGCCAATCTTGCGCTCACCGTTCTCTACAAATCCAACAACTGAAGGCGTTGTACGCTTGCCTTCGCTGTTGGCGATGACTACCGGCTCGTTACCTTCGAAAACGGCAACGCAGCTGTTAGTTGTTCCTAAGTCGATTCCAATAATCTTTCCCATAATTCTTATTTTTTTAATTGTTAATAATCAAATTTTGTCGATAACCTAACAGCAAAGCATGTGCCAACGAGTGACACTTTCAGGTGGCAGTGACAATTTGTCATACATGTCATGAAGAAATAATGGCAAAAAAATTTGCTTTTTTGCTTCCTTCTTTGTAACTTTGCAGGCGAATTGATCAATTTTGACGTTACATCATGATGAAAAAACTCTCATTAGTGGCCTTGTTGGCCTTTGCTACCATGTCGGTTAGCGCTCAAGACAATCCATATATTGTCAAGACAAAGGGTGTTAAGAAACCTGCCCAGCACGCTGTTGTGGCTTCCGAGACAAAGTCTGAGGAGGACGATGGTCCCCAAGATTTCTTAGGTAAGAATTTCCGTTACTACAGCATGTGTGACTGGAAAGACGGCATGCGTTTTATGGTCGTTCCTGAAAAGTATGACCTTTTGGTAAACACTTTCCACGATGCCAACACTGGCAAGGAAGTCAGTAGTGCCGCCCTGCGCCACCACATCATGGTCTATAAGGGTCACGAAGACATGCCAAATGGCCGTGTCCATGTCCGTTTCTTCTGCGAGACAGACAACAAGAGCTATTACTACGAGCTTCCCAATGGTACTTTCGACGACTACTGCTACGGCAAGCTGGGCGTTCCAACACTGGCTTATCTGGGCGATGTCGACAAGGCTCGCGAGTTGCTGTTGAACCAGCACCTGCTTACCCGTACTAAGGAATACCGTGAAGATACGGAGTATGACGGCGACGGTTATAGCGAGGTCACCGTTCCTAAGAACAAAGTGGTAAAGGTTGTTGCCGTTGGCGTCGGCACACGTTCGTTCCCCGTCAAGATTATTGTCGAGGACGAAGATGGTCGTCAGTTCTATCAGAGCGTTGCCATGAGTAAGACCAACAGCGGCATGCGTGACAACGAGTTCGACGTGGACAATGCCAAGTTCTTCTTCCCTGGCTCCTTCGAGTATACCGGTGGTGAGATGGTCGTTTCTAAAAACATTTCCGACTATCTGAACCAGACCGTCCACACGAAGTATCCCACCGCCATGAGCAGTAAGGGTTCTGGTAAGGTACGTGATGTTAAGGTACCTCGCTTCACGGGCTTTATCATCGACGACATTCGTCCTGTTAAAAATACAGGGTTCTTTACATTGACTTTGCGTGAGGAAGAGTCACGCCGTATCTACTATAAGGATATCGCTTTCGACGAGGAAATCGCCAAGGCCGATGGCAACAAGGATGACTACTTCGGTTATCTGTTTGGCATGGGCGAAGGTGAGGCTCGTTCCACCACGTTGGAGACTCGTACTGCCATTCGTGAGGGTCGTGTCATTCCCGGCATGACAGAAGAAGAAGTTGAGCTGGCTGTGGGTGAACCCGTTTCTAAGATTCCCGACAGCAATGGTGTCATGGAGTGGCTTTACAACCGTTCCAACGGTGTGCTCCTCGTGGTACGCTTCGATAAGGATGGCATCGTGACGAAAGCTGGTGGTCGCGCCAACAAGGGTGCTGTGGGTGGTGCAACAGGTACGCGCCGTGCGGCTTCCATGAAGAACAGTAGCGCTCGTCTGACGGGAAGTGGCCTTTCTGTTCAGTAAAAAAGTAAACTATTCCCCCTCCTTACAATATAGAGGGCTGCATCAGTTGGTGCAGCCCTCTTTTATTGTTACCCTTTGTTGGCAATAGCCTCCAAAATTATGCTCTTTGATTTTACTCTTTGTCGGCAATGGCCTCCATGATTTTGGCCTCCAGTTCCTCGCACAACTCGGGGTTGTCCTTCAACAGCGCCTTGACGGCATCGCGTCCTTGGGCCAGTTTTGCGTCACCATACGAGAACCATGAACCGCTCTTCTTGATGATTTCGTGCTCAACGCCCAGATCTACCAACTCGCCAATCTTCGAGATACCCTCGCCGAAGGTAATCTCAAACTCTGCCTTGCGGAAGGGGGGAGCCACCTTGTTCTTCACCACTTTCACCCGCACCTGATTGCCGATGACGTTGTCGCCGTCCTTGATGCTGGTCACCTTGCGGATGTCAAGGCGTACCGAGGCGTAGAACTTCAGGGCGTTACCACCCGTCGTCGTCTCAGGGTTGCCGAACATGACGCCAATCTTCTCGCGCAGCTGGTTGATGAAGATGCAAGTGGTATTCGTCTTAGCGATGGTACCCGTCAGTTTGCGCAGTGCCTGCGACATCAGTCTGGCATGCAGGCCGACGGCCGAATCACCCATGTCGCCCTCAATCTCCTTCTTTGGCGTCAGGGCTGCCACAGAGTCGACTACCAGGATATCGACGGCACTCGAACGTATCAGCTGGTCGGCAATCTCCAAGGCTTGTTCACCGTTGTCAGGCTGCGAGATGTAGAGGTTATCCACATCGACGCCTAACTTTTCAGCATAGAAGCGGTCGAAGGCATGCTCGGCATCGATGAATGCTGCAATGCCACCGGCCTTTTGTGCTTCGGCTATGGCGTGTATGGCTAGCGTCGTCTTACCACTTGACTCCGGACCATAAATCTCGATGATGCGTCCTTTGGGGTAACCGCCTACGCCGAGGGCTGCGTTCAGACCGATGCTGCCAGTAGGTATCACGTCCACGTTCTCTATCTTTTCGTCGCCCATCTTCATGATGCTGCCCTTGCCAAAATCCTTCTCGATCTTCGCCATAGCAGCCTGCAGGGCTTTCATCTTCTGCTGTTGCGGGGTCAACTGCTCCGCATTTTCTTCTTTCTTTGCCATAGTATTTTTTTATTTCGTTATTACGTTATTTCGTTATTACGAGATTATGGGATTATGGAATTACGACATTAAAGTTCTAGGTCGCCGTCGTGGATCTCGTGCCAGGGCAGGCCTTGTTTGTTAAGCTGTTCCATGAAAGGATCGGGGTCAAACTCCTCAACGTTATAGACGCCGGGCTTTTTCCACAGCCCCTTGCAGAACATCATGGCACCTATCATGGCTGGAACGCCAGTGGTGTACGAGACACCCTGCATGCCGGTCTCTTCGTAGGCAGCACGATGCGAGCAGTTGTTAAATACATAATAGGTGTGCTCCTTGCCGTCGTTGCCGATACCGCGGATGCGGCAACCGATGGAAGTCTCGCCCTCGTAGTTCTCACCGAGGTCTTGCGGGTTAGGCAATACAGCCTTCAGGAACTGCAAGGGGACTATCTTGACTTTAGCTACGCCAGAACCATCTGCCAGCGGAGCTTCGTACTCCACCTCGTCGATGCGGCTCATGCCGATGTTCTGGATGACTTCCAGATGCTTCAAGTACTGCTGTCCGAAGGTCATCCAGAAGCGGGCGCGCTTGATGGTCGGATAGTTAATGACCAGCGACTCTATCTCTTCGTGGTGCAACAGGTAGCTGTCGCGCGGACCAATGTTAGGATAATTCAGGTCTTTGTGAATCTCCAGAGGCTCGGTCTCTACCCACTGGCCGTTCTCCCAGTAGAGTCCCTTCTGGGTAATCTCGCGGATGTTGATTTCCGGGTTGAAGTTGGTGGCGAAGGCCTTGTGGTGGTCGCCGGCATTGCAGTCCACGATGTCCAGATATTGAATCTCCTTGAAGTGGTGCTTGGCAGCGTAGGCGGTATAGATAGAGGTGACGCCAGGATCGAAGCCGCAGCCAAGGATGGCAGTCAGACCGGCCTCACGGAAACGTTCGCGATAGGCCCATTGCCACGAATATTCGAAATGCGCCTCGTCCTTAGGTTCGTAGTTGGCAGTATCAAGATACGAGCATCCGCAGGCCAGACAGGCCTCCATGATAGTGAGGTCCTGATAGGGTAGGGCGAGGTTCACAACCAGTTCGGGCTTGTAGTCGTTAAACAGGGCCTTCAGCTGTTCCACATCGTCGGCATCCACTTGTGCTGTACGGATGGGCAGCGTGTAGCCTTTCTTGTGGATTGCCTCTACGATGGCGTCGCATTTTGCCTTGCGACGGCTGGCAATCATGAACTCTGTAAACACGTCAGCGTTCTGGGCAATCTTGAACGCTGCTACCGTTGCGACGCCTCCGGCGCCAATCATTAATACTCTTGACATAGTCTTATTTCGTTTTCGTTATTACGTTATCGTTATCGTTTTCGTTATATCGTTATTACGTTATTACGTTATATCGTTATTACGTTATTACGACATTTTATTTAGTTCTTCTGACTTAATCCCGAGAGCCGCCATCAGCGAGTAGCCGAGGATTTCCTGACGGAACTGTCCGTTAGGCATGGGCTGCATGCTGAGTACGGTGATGTGCCTGTCGGGGTCAACTTGTCGAAGGGCCTCGCGTACCTTATTATATATATGTTCACTGTCGGGTACGACGATGAGTCGGTTTACCTCTTCGGCATTGGCCAAGACTTGCAGCGAGTCGATAAACAGGTCGTCCATCGTAGTCAAGTCTTCCACCACGACGCAGCTGATGAGAAACTCACCCAAAGGGCCGGTGAATGCCTTGCCGTCGAGTTCTGCAAACGAACCTGGAGCAAAGTTCTCCATCTTTGCCAGCTTGTGTAGCAGGACAACCTGAATCGATGTCTGAGGCTTGATATCTGATGTTTGATGTTTGTTGTCTGATTTCTGGGGTCGCAGGCCGCCGTCCAGAGCTACACACTCCAGCCACTGCGCCATGTCGGCCTGCAGAATGCGGCGGCCCAGCATGCGCTCGAAGTTCACTATTAGGTCAAACGCAACCTTGTCGACGTAGTCGGCGTCGACAAGGATGACGGTTTTACTCCATTTTTCGTTGTTCACAGTTCTATTCTTATCACCTGCAAAAATAGGCATTTCTTTTCAAACTGCCAACTTTCCAACGAACTTTTTTCATAAAAATAAAAAAAGCAGGAGCGAAAGCCCTTTGGCCTCGCCCCTGTAGATATCTAAATGATGATAGTGTAGTCCTCTTACTTCGCCATCATCTTGCGGCCGTTCTCGATGACAACACCCTTGAAATCGTTGCTGACCTTCTGTCCTGCCAGGTTGTAGCGCTGGGCATTGTTGCCGTTGTCAGCCTTCATGTTGCTGATGCCTGCACCGCCTTCGCCAAACTGGAATCCATAGACGCCAAGCTGGCTCTTGGGGTTGAACAAGTAGTAAGTCTTGCCAGCCTCAACCTGTAATGTCAGATAGCCCAGGCAAGGACGATTTTGCGTGCATGCATTGGTGTGCTGGACGATAAAGTCATCCGGCATCTTGCCCTCGTTCAGATACTTAGCCGTACCTTCTTCAACGCTACCTTCGTAGGGGAAGCCGTTGTTCTGGTAGAATACTGCTACGTCAATATTCGCTGCCGGGATGTGAACACCTGTAGCCTTGTCGACGATGTATGTGGCGTGGTTGCCCTTGTTGACATAGATGCCTATTTTCAGTTTTCCGGTGGCAGCAGCTGTAATTTCGTAGTAGCATCCTCTTCCAGGCACCATGCCACAGCCCTCTGACCAGTAGACCTCTGCATAACGTGGACCTACCTCGTCACCGTTGTCGTTCACATAGAAATACTCGACCGACTCAATGGCGGGATTTCCAGCCTTTGGCTTCACGTAGCTTGTGAACTTCACATCGCAAAGGTCAGTGTCTAAGGCCATGTTAGTTCCAGCGCCACCAGACTTCTGCCAAGCCTCTCCTTGCTTAGCGTCAGAGTTGGGCGTAGAGACGCCGCGCAACGTGATGCTTGCGGTTTTTGCCTCAAAGAAGTAGTCCTGCAGCGTGTTCGGCTGGGTGTTTGTGGCAGCAAGTACTGCTTCAGCCCCGGGGTCTGAGGGGAAAATGTCCGCAATCTTCTTCATGTTGGGATTAGTGTTAGGAGTAGACGTGGTATTCAGCGCATCCACATCAAGGTCTTCGGCAGTCCACAACTCCTGCGCATTAACGCTCATGGCAACGAGGGCCACGCTAATAAGGGTAAAAATTTTCTTCATACTCTTTCGTTTTTTATTTGTTAGTAATTAATTGCTTGCTCTGTTTTGTAATAACGCCTGCAAATGTACACTTTTTCTTTCAAACTGCCAAATATTTTTGTAGTTTGTTGTTCTTATGACGTTTAAACACCTAAAATGTCATCACAAAAAGTCGTTGCGTTTCGATTTTGTAACTTTTTCGTAGAATGTTTGGCCGTTATGAAATTTGTTCGTACATTTGCAGAACGTACAAACTACGTAGGCTTATGAAAAGAATAGGTGTTTTAGTGATGATGGCTTTCACCTGGTTGGCTGGCTGGGCACAGACGACAGGACAGGCGCTTTCTCCGACAGGCCAGACACTGGCATTCCCCACGGCAGAGGGCTTTGGCAAGTATGCCTCTGGCGGAAGGGGTGGCAAGGTGGTCGAGGTGACGACGTTGGCAGACAGCGGCGAGGGATCGCTGCGCTGGGCGCTGACAGAGGCTGGCCGGGAAGATGCCACCATCGTGTTTCGTGTCAGCGGCATCATCGACATCGGTCCCAACCCTCAGCGTAAGAACGAGCGTTCCATTCGCGCCAAGCTCCGCAACGTCACCATAGCTGGCCAGACGGCTCCAGGCAAGGGTATCCTGTTGCGCGGCGGCAAGTTGAACCTTGGCGGTTCTGAGAATGTCATCATCCGTAACATCCGTGGCAGGCTTGGTGTCAAGGAACTGGAGCGTCAAGAGGGCGAGAGCGACGAAGCCTACAAGAAGCGCTGTTTCATCGACGGCGGAGCCATCGGCATCGAGAACGCCCGTAACATCATCATCGACCATTGCTGCTTCGGTTGGAGCGGCGAGGAGAACATGACCATGTACGACAACCACTTCACCACCGTTCAGTGGTGCATCATCCACGAAGGGCTGCACAACGCCGGCCATAAGAAGGGTGTTCGTGGCTATGGTGCACAATGGAGTGGATCACCGGCTACGTTCCACCACAACCTGCTGGCCCATAACGACAGCCGCAGCCCGCGCATCAACGGCGCCTCGAACCCTGGTGGCGACAAGAATGTCTTCCTCGAATATATTAATAATGTGAACTACAACTGGGGCCGCCAGAACTCCTGTTACGGTGGTGAGAACGAGGCCGGCGAAGGCAGCACCCACCTCTGTAACTTCATCGGCAACTATTACAAGCCCGGTCCTGCCCACCCCGAGGACAACGTTTTCGTCGAGCTGTCCAACGCCCGTAAGGGCAAGCAGCTCACTTCGCCAAGCATCTGGTATTTCAGCGGCAACGTAATGGAGGGCACGAAGGCCAAGGACAACTGGCAGCTCGTCAGCAACAAGACGCCCTTTACCGTCGAGCAGCAGCAGTCGCTCAACCGCCTGCTCCCTCAGTCCTCATCCGCCGTTCCTTCCCCTCAGTCCGCGGTCGGCGGTTTTCCCGCCGACATCCCCCTCGCCGCTTCCCTTCTTAAACCTGAGTCCGCCAAGAAGGCCTACGAACACGTCCTTGCGAAGGCCGGCACCATCCACCGCGATGCCGTCGAGCAGCGCATCGTCGATGAAGTCCGTAACGGCACGGCTCTTTACCAAGGTCCCACCGCCCACAAGAAAGGCATCATCGATAACCCCGCCGACGTAGGCGGCTGGCCGACAGCCTGGAACCACGAACTCATCTTGGACAGCGACCACGACGGCATGCCCGACTCCTGGGAGCGCACCAACGGCCTCGATCCCACGAATCCCGACGACCGCAACCTCGTCATCTCGAAGGATGGCTACACCGCCCTTGAGGTTTACCTCTGTTCCCTCATGGGCGAAAAGATCAGCAAATAGACTCTTACCAAAAAATAAAGGATTTTTAAATATGACACCACAGGAACAAAGAAATGAGCGTTTGGCTCAGACGATTATCAAGAACCTAAAGCGTCGCCACATGGAAGGTTTCTATTGTGCGACGCCAGAAGAGGCAGTGAAGAAGGTTTCCGAACTCATTGAGGACGGAAGTAGTGTGACATGGGGCGGAACGATGACCATCCGCGACTTGGGCATTCCCGATTATCTCAGGAACCGTGGTACTTTAGAGGTGCTTGATCGCGACCTCGTCGAGACACCGGAAGAGAAGCAAGCCATGTATCTCAGGGCTTTCTCTACGGATGTATACCTCACGAGCGCCAATGCTATCTCCGAGGATGGCGTTATCGTGAACATCGACGGTAACGGCAATCGTGTGGCAGCAATTACCTGGGGACCTAAAAAGGTGATCTTCGTGGTAGGACTCAACAAGGTGGCTCAGGATGTTGAGTCCGCTCTTGCCAGGGCACGTAGCACGGCATCGCCCATTAATGCTGCACGCTTTGACATCAAGACCCCTTGCCAGATTGATGGTGTGTGCCACAACTGCAACTCGCCGGAATCCATCTGCAACTACGTCCACTTCCTCAGAAACTCACCACGAGGCCGTCATGTCGTGGTATTGGTTGGTGAGAGCCTCGGATATTGACGCTCAAGGTCTTTATCCTATTATTTCTTAATTCTTAAGGTAAAAAACACGAAGAATCCCAAATAATTAGTAAATTTGCACCGTGTAATAGAATTATTCACCATTTTAACATCTATAGCATTATGAAGAAAACTTCTTTGACACTTTTTGCAGCTGTCGTATTGATGATGTCAAGCTGCATGACAGCCGGTGTTGGAACAGCTCCTGCTACTGGTTCAAACGGTAATGTGTGGGGTAATGTGCTTGGCGCTGTATTGGGTCAAGTGCTGTTGGGCGGAATGAATTTCGACCAGTCGAGCCTTCTTGGTAACTGGAACTACAATGCTCCAAGTGCTGCCTTTACTACTCAGCAGGCTCTGACAAAGGCCGGAGGTTCTGCTACGATAAACAATATTGCTTCGTCGCTGGCAAATAACTACAGCAATATCGGCATTAGTCGTAACAACACCTCTTTCTCGTTCCTTGATGGCAACAAGTTCTCGGCTAAGGTAAATGGCATTCCTTTCAGCGGAACCTATACCTATAACCCCCAGAACGGTGAAATCGCTCTCAAGACCGCTACTGAGACCATTAAGGGTAACGTCACCAAGACCGAGAAAGGCATGGGTCTGATGTTTGACGCCACACAGATGACCAACATCCTTCAGAAAGAAGGTAAGGTTAGCAATACTGCTGCTGTTCAGGCAGTCAGCAAGCTCGCTAAGAGTGCCAACGGTGCTCGTGTGGGCTTTGAGCTTACAAAATAAGACTGACTAATTCTTGTCCAATAAGGATAAAGCATCGGACGGTGGGATCATATAGTTGTCTCACTGTCCGATGGCTTGTTTATATTCCAGTAATTTGTTCTGATAGTCGGCGAAGGCGTCGGTATATTTGTCGCAGGATTGTTGATAGAGCATCTGAGCTTCAAGCAAATCTGACATCTTTGAGGTTCCGGCACGATAGTAGTTGCGATTCAGACGGAGGTTCTCCTCGGCTTGTTCGATACTGCGTTTAGCCAGTTGTAATAGCTGGTAAGACTCCTCTACACCATTCCAGGCGTTCTGCATACGGATTTTCAGAAGTTCGGCATTGTCGGCCAATTGTTCCTGAGCCTGCTGATGTTCTATCTTGCGGCGCTTGATGGTGTGAGAGCCGCCCCACCAATCACTAATAGGAACGCTGACTGTGGCGAAAACCATGCCAAACGTGTGATTGTTGTCTAACAGATTATGATAGTTGTAGCCTGCACCCACAGCCACTGACGGCAGGTTCTGACCGACGGCCAGTTTCTTCTGGAGGTTGGCAGCTTCGACCTGTTTGCCTAACAACTGATACTCTGCTGTTCCCAAGAGCGCTTGGTTATGGTCCTGACGAGACAAAAGTGCCGACGGAATGTCCGACTGATAGCTAATAGCAAACGACGTATCGCGCAGGCCGCAGTATTGCGACAGCAAGAGGCGAACAATGGAAATACCGTTCTGTAGTTTCAGCCGCTGACTTTCGATGTCGTTCTGGCGCAGTTGTACTTGCAGCAGGTCGTTGCGCATAGCCAAGCCAGCACGCACGGCAATATCGACATCCTTATGAATACCAGCCAACAAAGTATCGACGGCCTCGATGGTCTTCATTTTCTCTTGTAGTGATGCCAACTGCCAGAAGTATTGTTCGGTAGTCTTCTCCACTTCGTTTTCCGATAGTTGCAACTGGAGTCGGCTCACGTCCTCGCCGACCTTGGCGAGTTTATTGCCGTTGATAATCTGCCCTCCGGCAAATACCGGCTGCATAGCCATCAGCGAACCAATAGTACCGTTCTTCATCATCGAGATGCTGATGGGACTGCCCAAAGCAGCTAATGCCTCAGCAGGCAGCGACTGCGCTAAGGCAGCTCCTAATTCAGGCGATATCATCTCTGACGAATTGATGGCGGTTTGCGCCATTCCCTTGTTGGCATTAAACCACAGACCAGTTCCGCTGACGTTAGGAAAGTATTTGGTAAACGCCTCCTTGCGCTGCTGCTGGGCAGCCTCAACGCCGTATTTGGCGCTGCGGATGGCGAAGTTGTTTTGGAGCGCAGAGTCCTTCATCTGCTGCAGGGTATAAGTTTGCTGGGATGTTGCTGTAACACAGCAACAAACTAAACCAGCTATGATTGCAAATATCTTTTTCATTTCAATTCTTCATTTTTTCAGTTTTTCAATTCTTCTTAGCACTTACCTTCCAGTAAACTACTGGCAGCATGGTAACTACCATGATGAGCGAGCCGATACCACCTGCGAAGATGGTGACACCCACGGGCATCCAGAACGACGACTGGGCAATAATCATTGGTACCACACCAACGGCAGTAGTAGCCGTCGTGAGGAAGATGGGTACCATACGGCGCTTTCCAGCCTCGTAGGCCGCCTGCTTCACAGAAACACCTTTCTTAATCAAGTCGTTGGCATGCTCGAAGATGAGGATCTCGTTACGCATAATCATTCCCATCAGCGTGATGAGTCCGAAGATGGAGGTGAGACCCAAGGCACGGTTCATCAAACCGAGACCTATCAAAGCGCCAGGCGTCATTAGTCCTAACGCCACCATACAGATGGTGGTAATGCCGTACCTCTTGAAGTTGAACAACAGGAAGAAGAACACAATGACCTCCGCAATGGCAATGCCGCCGAAGATCTGTGGTAAAGCTTCGTCGCCGTATTCTATCTCGCCGCCCACCTCAGTGCGAACGCCCTGTGGCAGCTTAGTCTCTTCGTTCATGATACGGGCTATCTCTTTTTCAACAGGAGCTGTATAGATTCCCTGCGCAAACTGCGCCGTCACCGTGATACAGCGCTCGCCGCCGCGATGCATGATGCGACTCTCGCTCCACTTGGGCTGTACCTTGGCAATCTGTCTCAAAGGAACTGTTGAGTTGGTGCTGTGCAGACCTCCCGAGACCATCGAAGCTGGCGAAGGGATGCCAAGATTGGCCACATCCGAGAAAGTCATGTCCGCATCGTCCTTCACCACGATGGGCACTTCGTAGTTACCCTCCCAGATTTGTCCTACACGCAGGTCGCTTGATGTGGCACTTAGTGCTAACTGGGCAGTAGTACGCGTAATCCCTAATTGGGCAGACGTTACAGGATCGAGCGTCACATTTATAATAGGGTAGGGCTGGAAGTAGTCAGTATGTACCCACTCCAGTTCAGGCATCTGGCGCATACGTTCCATCAACCGCTCAGCCACAACATGCAGCGAGTCGAGGTTGTCGCCATAGAAACGGTACTCCAGTTCGTTTACCTCTAAATAGTCCAGTCGCTTGAACTTCACATAGGCATTAGGGAACGCCTCGCTGAGTTGAGGCTGATATTGGGTTAAGAGGTCGATGGTGGCCTTATCGCTTTTGGTATTCACGATGAACTGTGCATAGTTTTTGCCAGCCAGCCTGGGGGCATAGGCATCCATGAATCGTGGCGACGAACAGCCAATAAAACCTGTGATACTCGTGATGCGCTCATCCTTTTCGAGGATGTGGCTGACGGAATCAGCCACCACTTCCGTCTCGGCCAGTCCCTTACCGTCAGGCAGGAATATCTCTACCGCAAACTGGTCACGGTCGGCGTATGGGAACAAGCGAATTTTCAGCGTGGGGGCTATCAGCGTTGAGAGCAGAATCACGCCGATACCGCCATAGATTGTGAGCCATGGATGGGCAAAAGTCCAGTCTAACACCTTATTATATGTATTCTGTACCCACTTGGTGATGGCAGACCCTCCTCCGGCCCCTCCCGTGGGTCTCTTGATGAGCTTTGTTTCTAAGAACGGAATCACCGTCACCGCCAGCACCAGCGACACCATCAGGTTGATGGTAATCGTGACGGGAAAGTCCTCCAGACAGTCGTGGAACATGCCCTTCATCGTGATTAGGAACGGATAGAAAATGGCGCAGATGCAGATGGTGGCCAGCAGCATCGGCATGAAATACTGGCGTGCCGACTCGATGGCGGCATCAAAGGGCTTAAGGCCTTTACCCAAGTATTCCAGATAGCCGTCGATGACCACTATCGAGTTATCGACAATCATTCCCAATACCACAATCAGCGCCGCTAACGTCACGATGTTCAGTTCGATGCCCATCATATACATCACCGCCACACTGACAAAGGTACTCAGCGGGATGGTGATGGCCGCCACGATGGCCGAACGGATGGGGAATAGCACCATCATCACCAGGATAATAATCAGCATCGATATCAGCAGGTCGCGCAAGAAATCGCTCACGCTCATCGCCACCACTTTGGGCTTGTCGGCAATGCGGGTCACCTTCACATCTTCAGGCAACTCGTTCTGACGGAAGTCGTTCAGCACTTTGTCCACCTCCTGACCGTACAGCACGACATTATTGCCAGGCGTCATCTCCATCGACAGCAGCACACAGGGATGACCGTCCTGCTCGATACGGCTTGACATGGGTTCGTATTCCCTCACCACACGGGCCACATCACGAACACGAGCCACCTTGCCCGTCACGGGGTCAGAGAAGATAATCTGGTTGGCTATCTCCTCCTCGCTGTTCTCCTGAGCCTCCACGTGGATGGGAATCTGCTGGTCGTCGTCGCTGATGGAGCCACTCATAGTGGTGATGCCCTGAGCCTGCAGACGTGAGAAAAGCATCTGCTGGCCGATGCCGTAGGCCTGCAGGCGTTGGCGGTCTATATAGAGCGATATCTGCTCCTTCTGTTCGCCAAAGAGTTTGACGTTGGCGACTGATGGGATGCGGCGCAAGCGGTCGCTCAGATCGTCACTGTATTGTTTCAGTTCACGATAGCTGCGTTGGTCGCTCTCAATGGCGATGAGCAGGGCCGAAGTATTGCCGAAGTCATCGTTCACCACGATGGCCAGCACACCGCTGGGCAACTGTGGCTTAAATCCATTCAGACCGTGCTTGATCTTTGACCATACCTCGTCTTTGTTGTTTACGTTGTCGTTCAGTTTTACCATCACGATACACATGCCGTTCTGCGACTGTGTGGTGGTCTTCTTACGGTTTACCTCACCATAGGTAAAGAGGTAACGCTCCAGCGGTCTGGCAACCTGCTGCTCCACCTCCTCGCTGGTGGCACCAGGATACACAGCCACTACTACGCCCTGACGGATAGTAGCATGTGGGAATTCGTCCTTCGGCATGACGTACATGCCGTAGATGCCCATCACAAACAAGATGCCTACAATGAGCAATGATATTGAGTAGTGCTCCAAAGGCCATCGGAGCCAATCCTTCTTTTTCATTATTCTTCGTTATTTCGTTATAACGTTATTTTGATATATCGACGAGGGGGTTAGAAAACCACCTTGGTGTTTTCGCTGAGTTTCTGATAACCCTCAGTTATCACACGACTTCCTTCGTTGATACCAGTAGTCACCACAATGCGGTTGCCTATGGTCTCGCCAGTAGTCACCGTGGTGCGATGAGCCGTACTGTCGTTTCCTACCGTCCACACAAACAACGAGCCGTCGGCTTTCTTCTGTACAGCCGTTACAGGCACTGAAGGCAGTTGTGCCTGTTGCTGTGCCATAGCAACAAACTGCACTGAGGCCACCATGCCTGGCAGCAGCTTGCGCTCCCTGTTTGCCACTTGGATGCGGATGTCGTAAGTGTGCGTCAACGCATCGGCCTGCACACCTTTTTCTATACGGCCACCCTCAAAACTGCCATTGACGGCCTCTACCTTAATAATAGAAGAGGTGTTAGCACCAATGCCGCTGATTTCAGCCTCAGGTATAGCCACCTTAACCTTCACAGTCGATATGTCGAGAATGCTGACTACCGCCTGCGAAGGCATAGCCGTCTCGCCTGCACCAACCAGGCGTTTGCCTACGATGCCGCTCACGGGAGCCACCAGGCGGCAGTCCGCCAGGTTCTTCTTCGCCACCTCTAACTGCGATTTGGCCTGGGCCACCTTGCTCTGTATCTCCACCCATTGCACCTCGGGCAGCGCTCCGTTGTCGTGCAACATCTTGTAACGCTCCAGGGCGTCGTTGGCCTGCGTCATCTGAGCCTCGGCTCCACTCAGCAGGTTAAGGGCCTGGGTATCGTCCATCTCGGCTAACAGCTGTCCGCGAGCGACGGTTTGTCCGTCGCTGACCAGTATGCGTTTCACGACGCCCATGCCAGTAAAACTCACGGCAGTAGCCTCGCATTCTTCCAAAATACCTACGTAAGTCTGGCCACTCGCATTCATGGCAGTAGATACTACTTCTGTTTTCACTCTCATAGGAGCCTTCACGTTCTCCTCCTGACGCGCCGTCTTGTCACTACAGCTAACGACTGACAGCCAGCAGCCAATAGCTAAGAATAGTACTTTTTTCATAAATAAATGTTTGATTTTGGATGCAAAGATAAGGTTAATTAAGCTATCGTTAATGTCCGATTTCACTTCGTTCTTTATCAATTCGGCACAAAGACTACAAAATAAACATAATTAACCCCAAATTAAACATTACTTTTTATTCTTTTAATCTTCTGTTTTTTATTTTTTTCATTACTTTTGCAGCATGAAACAGCAGGAAGAGATTACATTACAGACATTAGCCGACAACGAGGACATCCAGATTGGCTATTCCGACAATGACATCGTGGTAGTGGACTGTATCCAGAAGTTCACAGAAGTTAATACTGCCCATGTGGCTATGAACGCCATCGTCATTTGCACCAACGGCAAGGTGCAGGCCCAGATAAACGGCCAACAGATGGAACTGCACAAGAACCAGGTGGCCATCGTTCCTCAGAACGTCACGGTGACTGACGTAATGGTCAGTCCTGATTTCGACCTTCGCGGCATGTTCCTCACCAACCGCATCCTGCAGAGCTTCCTTCGTGAGAAAATGAGCATCTGGAACGACATGATGTACATCCATCGCCAGCATATAGTGACGATGGACGCGGACGAGATACTCTTCTACACCCACTTCTATGACATGCTGACGCTGGCCATTGCAAAAGGTAAGGACAATCCCTTGCATACCGATGTTATCCAGTCGTTGCTACGCTCGGCGGTCCTCGCCCTCTGTGGAGCCATGAAGCAGATGTTGTCGGCAGATACGCGTCTGGATGGTTCTGCCGCTTTGCATGGCAAGGAAAAGCAGACGTCCAAAGTCCACTTTCAGCACTTCCTCGACCTGTTGCATTCCAATGATGTGAAACGCCGTACGGTAGAAGCATACGCTAACGAGCTCTGCATCTCACCCAAATACCTTACTGCTGTCTGCAAGAAGAACTCAGGCAAGACGGCCAACGAGTGGATCACAGAGCAGGTGCAGGAGAATATCCGTTACTACCTGCGTCAGACCGACCTCAGTATCAAGCAGATTTGCGACCAGTTAGGCTTTCCCAACAACTCCTTCTTCGGCAAGTACGTCAAGGATCATTTCGGTATGACGCCACTGGCTTTCAGGAATAGCTGAAACAGTTTATAGGAACAGTGTGCATGAAAGTACAGAAAACGGGAATGGAAACTGTTCTATAGAATATTAAGGAAGAGGGTGATGATTCCTGTATTGATTAGGTCGGCGAACATGGCGCCGATGATTGGCACGATGAGGAAAGGCTTGACCGTATAGCGGTATTTGTAGCACACGGCACTCATGTTGGCCATTGCATTGGGCGTTGCGCCAAGGCCGAAACCACACATTCCTGCACACAGTACGGCTGCATCGTAATTGCGACCTAACAGGGGGAAGGCTACGAAGTATGCAAAGAAGCATGCCGACTAAGAGGGCTAAGGCACCAATGCCGGCAGTTTGTATCATGTCCAGTTCAATACCCGTCATACGCATTTGCAAATATACGAAATATCTTGGTATCCTGTTTTCATATTAATCCTTTTTAACTCTAACCTCTCCACCGATTTCCCAACGCTTACTTCACCACATTACGTGCCACACTTTAACCTTAAGGTCGAAGAACCTTCCGACCATTGATGATGTAAACACCTTTTTGCATTGGAGTAGTCCATACTCTCTGACCATTCATATTATAAACGGCATCATCTGTATTAGCGGCTTTGGTGTAGATGGAATTAACATCACTGGATGATTGTGACCACTCAAAGCCATATATCTTCAAAGCACTATCAGCACCAGCTCTGTTTGTACCTCGTGCACTTGCCGACGAACCACCAGCATAGATATAGATGTATGTTGGTTCGGTGACGGTGTACGGAATGGTCACCTTCATCTTACCTTCAAGTTCCATCGTGAAAGGAGCGTTGTTGCCAATCTTCACCTTCAGCGTCATACCTCCCACGCTCTCGGCGTTGACCTTGATGGTTCCGCTGCCTGCCTGTACCTTAAAGATGATACCAGTATAGTTGTTCTTCAAATCCTCACCAAACAAGTCCTGACCACTGAGATTGTCCACCTGCTCATCGCTTGTCGGCTTCCTAATGATGACGCACCCCTCAGCAGAACTATATTCGCCATTGTCATCGCCTATCACATAGTAGATATTGCCAATGACATTGCCGTCCAAGTCGGTATCATCATCAATGCCGTCATCCTTGCTGAAGTCCACGCTGCCATCACCATCGACAGGATCGATGTCATTATCGTCCATTTCTATGATATTCTTAAACACATTCCACCCCTCCGTTCCTTCATACAGAGCCTTGGTCCCTTTGGGAACGTAAAGGGGAATCTCTTTCTTGACATTATTCCAACAATACTTATTTATCGCGAAAGGCTCTTTAATAAACGTTTTCACTTCTTCAAGGCCTTTACAACCCCAGAAAGCATCGTTTCCAATACTCGTTACCGAATTAGGGATGGTTATAGAGGTAAGACCACTACAGCCATAGAAAGCAGATTTTCCAATGCTCGTTACAGAATTGGGGATTATCGTGTTTTTGCAGCCAGAGATTAGTGTATTGGAAGAAGTCTCAATGATTGCATTACAATTATTCCGAGAATCATAAACACTATTGCCACTTTCCACTTTTATAGAGGTAAGGCCACTACAAGAAGAAAATGCGCCCCCACCAATGCTCGTTACCGAATTAGGAATGGTGATAGAGGTCAGGCCACTACAGCGATAGAAAGTAGAGCTTCCGATACTCGTTACCGAATTAGGGATGGTTATAGAGGTAAGACCACAACATCCACTGAAAGCAGAACTTCCGATACTCGTTACCGAATTAGGGATGGTTATAGAGGTAAGACCACTACAGCCGTCAAATGCATAGTGTCCGATGCTCGTTACAGAATTGGGGATGGTTATAGAGGTAAGACCACTACAGCCCTCAAATGCATAGTTTCCGATGCTCGTTACAGAATTTGGGATTATAGTGTTTTTGCAGCCAGAGATTAGTGTATTAGACGAAGTCTCAATAATTGCATTACAATTATTCCGAGAATCATAAACGCCATTGCTACTTTCCACTTTTATAGAGATAAGGCCACTACAGCGAGAGAAAGCACCATAGCCGATGGATGTCACGCCGTTGGGGATGGTTACGGAGGTCAAACCGCTACAACCAATGAAAGCACTATAGCCGATGGATGTCACGCTGTTGGGGATGTTCACTGAGGTCAGGCCACTGCAACCACCGAAAGCATTATCGCCGATGGACGTCACGCTGTTGGGGATGGTTACGGAGGTCAAACCGATGCAGGCCTGGAAGGCACATTCGCCGATGGATGTCACGCTGTTGCCGATGGTCAGGGTGGTCAACCCGATACATTCATCGAAAGCAGATCTGCCGATTGATGTCACGCTATTGGGGATGTTCACTGAGGTCAAACCGCTGCAGCGATAGAAGGCAACTTCGCCGATTGATGTCACGCTGTTGGGGATGACAGTATTCTTACATCCTGACAATAAAGTATTTGTTGACGTGTGAATAATCGCATTACAATTTTCTCGTGAGTCATATCTATTGTTATCGTTTTCGACACCCATGAACTCAATGCTTTCGCATCCTCCAAAAGGATTAGATCCAATAGACACTACACTCTTTGGTATAATGACCGAAGTCAGATTACGACAACCCTGAAAAGCTTCATGACCGATATAAGATAACCCCTCTGGGAAATAAATAGAATTTATACCAGTACCGACAAATGCACCGCTACCAATTCTCTTTAATGTATTTGGGAGTGATATAAACTCTAAATAATAAATGTCCCAAAAACTATAATCACCAACTTCAGATACGCCTTCCTCTATAACGATAGCGTTAACCGTAGAAGAATGTTCAGAAATGAAATTTTGAAAACTTTCTTTCTCAATTGAACCTTCTCCATATATAACAAGTGACTTCTGAGCTTCAAAATAGGACCATTTAACATTATCACCACACATTCCGCTCTCGTCAGGAGACTCTTTTGCATCTATAATGTTCTTAAAAATGTTCCAGTTTTCATTATTCAAATAAGAAGATTTCGTTCCTGCTGGGACATAAAGAGTTACACGATCCAAATTGACACCATTCCAACAATCTGGAGAAATCTCATTTGGATTTCTATTTTTAGAAACAATATAGGTTAAAGAAGAGCAATTTGAAAAAGCACTAGAGCTTATGTAATTAAATGTGGAAGAAAGGATGACAGAATTAAGTCTTCTACATCCCCCGAATGCGTATAATCCGATGCTCGTCACGGAGTTGGGGATGGTGAATGAGGTCAGGCCGATGCAACCAGCGAAAGCCCAGTTTCCGATGCTCGTTACAGAATTAGGGATGTTTATAAAAGTAAGACCAGTACAACCACTGAATGCTCCGTCTCCGATGTTCGTTACAGAATTAGGAATTATAGTATTTTTACATCCTGAGATTAGTGTGTTGGAAGAAGTCTCAATGATTGCATCACAATTATTTCGAGAATCATAAATACTATTGCCACTTTCCACTTTTAAAGAGTTAAGGCCACTACATCCTTGGAAAGCAGAACTTCCTATAGATGTCACGCTGTTGGGGATAGTTACGGCGGTCAAACCGCTGCAATCACCGAAAGCATCATAGCCGATAGATGTCACGCTGTTGGGGATAGTTATGGCGGTCAAACCGCTGCAAGAAAAGAAAACATCATCGCTGATGGATGTCACGCTGTTGGGAATGGTTATAGAGGTAAGGCCACTACAGTACTTGAAAGCAGAACCGCCGATGGATGTTACGCTGTTGGGAATGGTTATAGAGGTAAGACCACTACATCCATAGAAAGCAGAACTTCCTATAGATGTCACGCTGTTGGGGATGATGGTATTCTTACAACCATATAATAATGTATTTGTAGCTGTTTCAATGATAGCATTACAATTATTTCGTGAATCATATTTCGGATTACCATTTTCTACTATGACGGAGGTCATACCGCTGCATGCCTCGAAAGCATAATTGCCAATGGATGTCACGCTGTTGGGGATGGTCACGGAAGTTAAACCGCTGCAGTATTCGAAAGCAGAACTTCCTATAGATGTCACGCAGTTGGGAATGGTCACGGAGGTCAAGCCGCTGCATTCATAGAAAGCATTATCGCCGATGGATGTCACACTGTTGGGGATTGTCACTGAGGTCAAACCTCTGCAAGATCGGAAAGCATTTCGTATGGATGTCACCGTTCGCCCTTCATAAATTTCGGGTATGGTAATAGTAGTGCTATACTTAGTTTCATGACCGCTGACATAACAGGTCGATTCGTCATTATTCGCAGTATACTTTACTCCTTGCGAATCACTTACAGTGCCCGAGAACTGAGCAAACGTCAGTAACGAGCAAAGGAGCATTGTTAATGAAGTTAATTGTCTTTTCATAGTCATTATTTCTTTTGTTTTGTTATTTCAAGTGCACAACGGATTGCATTGCCACACTTTGATTGCAAGGCCACACTCCCAAAGAGAGAACCTTTAGGTCAAAGATTGCGACGCCACACTCTCAAAGAGAGAACCGACCCTTCTGTGCTCTTCCGTACATTTGACAGTCATGTCCGCTATCGCTTGCAAAGTTACGAAATTTTCAGGAATTATCGCACTCTAAAACAAAAAAGTTACAGAAAAGTTTGGATTTCATTGCTTTATTCAATAATTATTTATATCTTTGCATCTGGATTTTAAAAGGGATTAGTTTATGGCAGACGATACAAGGGAGAAATTCATAAACCCGTACACCGACTTCGGCTTCAAGAAGTTGTTTGGAACGGAGATGAACAAGGACTTGCTCATCAGTTTCCTCAACGCTCTTTTCAACAACAGTGAGAGGGAGATTGAGGACGTTCAGTATCTGAACGGTGAGAATCTGGGCGATGGCTATGGCGACCGCCGTTCTGTGTTCGATGTCTATTGTACGACCAAGGACGGGAGCCGCTTTATCGTGGAGATGCAGAAGGCTGAACAGACATATTTTAAAGACCGTAGCGTCTATTATGCCACCACGCCTATTCGCCAGCAGGCTCCCAAGGGGAAATGGGACTATCATCTGGAGGATGTCTATACCGTTGGTATCCTGAATTTCGAGTTTCCCAACGATGAATATCCTGCTGACAGCTATCGTCATGATGTAAAGCTGAAGGACGTCGAGGACAATCATGTTTTTTATGACAAGCTGACGTTCGTGTATCTGGAAATGCCCAAGTTCAACAAGACAGAGGACGAACTGGAAACGATGTTCGATAAGTGGATGTTCGTTTTGCGCAACCTATCCCGTTTGCTGGAACGCCCCAAAGCTCTGCAAGACCGTATATTCCAAAAACTTTTTGAGCAGGCGGAAATAGCCAAGTACTCAGATGCAGAACGCAGGTTATACGAGGCAAGCCAGAAGGAATACTGGGATTATACCAGTACGCTGGAGACGGCAGAGCGCAAAGGCGAAATTAAAGGTCTTCAGCAAGGTCTTCAGCAAGGTCTTCAGCAAGGTGTTCAGCAAGGTGTTCAGCAAGAGAAGATAGACACCATTCATCGTTTGCAGGCTATGGGATTGTCTGTTGAGCAAATCGCCCAAGGTGCCGACATGGAGGTTGAAGAGGTAAAAAGACTACTTCAATAGAAGTCAAGTGATAGGTGCACAGTGGATTGCAACGCCACACTTTGTACCTTTAGGTCAAAGAACCGACCCCTCTGTGCACTTAATATAAATAAGGTACGCTGGGCGCGGATGACGTGAATACAAAATTTTAATTTGCTGTTTTTGCCTCCATCCTCCACCTTTTTGTTTAATTGGCTGTTAATAAACGCCTTATGGGTGGAGGATGATTGATGGAGGATGGAGGATAAAGTGCAAAAACGGCAAAAAATGACTAAAAATAATGGCAGTTTATTTGGGAATCTCATATTTTTTGTGTAACTTTGCAGCTAAGAAAATCCTTAGGAAAACAGACTGCTCCACCCCCTGGAGCAACAAGAAATCCTTAGGATAAGTTGAGGAAACCACGGCAACTTCTTGCGGAAATCACCTAGAAAAGTTGAGGAAATCACGGCAACTTCTTGCAGAAATCACCTAGAAAAGTTGAGGTAATCCTCGTAGTTTTTAACCATTAATAGCATAGAAAAATGAACAAGACCAAAGAAACAAACAAACCCGATGTCAGCCAGGAAACCAAACGACTGGTGGACTTCTTGAACGAGAACTATAACTTTCGCTTTAACAGCGTGATGGGATATACTGAGTATCAGAAGAAAAACATCAACTACATGGACTGGACTCCTTTAGACAAACGTGTGCTAAAAGGGATGACGATGATGGTGAGAATGGCGGGCATTGATGCGCGCGACAACGACGTGCGGCGCTATGTCCAGTCGGATCTGATTCCTGAATTCGACCCCGTTGGCGAATACATCTGGGCACAGCGTGACAAGTGGGACGGTAAGGACTACATCCGCGAGTTGGCTCGCAGGGTGCCGACGAAGAATCCGTTGTGGGAGGACTGGTTCTACACGTGGTTCTTAGCGATGGTGCGCCAGTGGCGCGTCGGCAACATCGCGAAATACGGCAACCAGGCTGTGCCGCTGCTCATCTCGGAGCAAGGCTGGAACAAGACGACCTTCTGCGAACAACTGCTGCCGCCCGAACTGAGCTTCGGCTACACGGGCAACCTGCAGCTGAACGATAAGACTCAGGTGCTGAAGCAGATGGCGCAGATGCTGCTCATCAACCTGGACGAGTTCAACCAGATTTCGCCCAAGGTGCAGCGAGGGTTCCTGAAGAACATCATCACGCTGTCGTCTGTGAAGATAAAACCTGCCTATGGCCAGCACGTTGAGGACTTGCCGCGCCGCGCCTCGTTTATCGCTACCACCAACGAGACAAAGGTCCTTGCCGATCCGACGGGCAGCCGCCGCTTCCTCGCCGTGCAACTGACGGGTCCCATCGACGTGAGCACGCGCCCCAACTACGAACAGCTCTACGCCCAGGCTATGGTGGCGCTCCACGAGCACGTGCCGACATACTTCGACGAGGAGCAGACGAGGCAGATCATCGAGTCGAACAGTCAGTTCTGTGAGAAGAGTGCTGCGGAGATGTTCTTCCTGGATTATTTCGAACCAGCCGCCGACGAGACGGAGGGCAAGTGGATGACGGCCTCCGACATCCTGAAGTTCCTGAAGAAAGAGGTTGGCGTCAGCTTGTTGGGCGACGCCTCGCCTGTAGCCCTCGGCCGCAGTCTGACCCACATGGAAGGTTTGAAGAAAGACGAGAAGAAATACGGTAATGCGTATCTCGTAAAGCGCAAAAAACGTTGATTTTGATCATTATCCTCCATCTTCCACCAATCATCCTCCACCCGTAACGTCTTTGTTGAGAGCCAGTTACCCTAAAAGGTGGAGGATGGAGGCAAAATCGAGAAACTGAAATTTCTTACGATACCAAGGAAAAGCGTAAAAAAATGATAAAATCCGAAATAAATGTTTAGTATTGGCAAATAATCCTTATCTTTGTGGCGAAATAGCACGATAAGGCTTTTTTTTGAGAGAAGTAACAGTAACTGTAATAACTAAATACGTTGATGAATATGCAAGTAAAAGGATTGTTGTTTGTCTTAGGGCTGTTGCTGTCGGTGACGGCGAGAGGTACTTCGATTGCAGAAGAACTGAAAGTCGACATCACCGACAAGTTCACCTACTGCTGGGGCAGTTCGGAGAGCGTTACCCACAATGCCGACGGAAGCTTGACGTATAAGAGCAAGGATTGGGGCGGCATGGTCTATAGGGTTGGCGATAAGGACTGGTCGGAATATGTTCAGGTGGTTTTCGAACTGGCAGAACCGTCGCCATGTGCCGTGCAGCCGTTGGTGATCTATCCTGACGACCAGCCCTCAGACGCCCATTATATGAATGCTGGTACGACGACGGCCTATGTTGACCTGTCGCCAGACAAGCGTAAGAAGGTGTCGCAGGTGGCGTTCCAGACGAGCGAAGCGACAACCATTATCATCAAGCGTGTCTATTTGGTCAAGAATAAACTGCCTGACTATGGCGAGCAGAAGGGGCAGCTGAAGATCAGCGAGCTGATGCAGTCGAACATTGACTGTCTGATGGACGACCTGAACGACTTCCCTGACTCCTGGGTCGAACTGTATAACAGCGGAACGACGGCAGTCAGCTTAGGCAAATACAAACTCGGTTTGGAGAATGACGCCGCTTCGGCCTGGCAATTGCCTGCATATAAGGTTGAGCCTGGGCAGTATGTCGTAGTCTATTGCGACAAGGTGGGCGAAAAGTTGCATACCGACTTCCGCTTAGACTCGGGCAAGGGCGGCAGTGTCTATCTGTTCTTCAACGGCGAGGTGGATGACAAGCGCGAGAACATTGAGAAACAGCCTGCACCCAACATCTCGTTAGGCGTCAAGAACGAGTCCGACGATACCTGGGGCTACCAGTATGAGCCGACGCCTGGTGCTGCCAACTGCGGAACACTTTGTGCGAAAAAGAACATTTTGGGCGAACCCGTGTTCAGCGAGAAGGGTAGGGTGTTGACCAGCAGCGCCCGTCTGAAACTGGTGCTGTCGATGCCGGAAGGTACGCCGGAAGGTACCGTCATCCGCTATACCAAGGATGGCAGCGAGCCTACGGCAAGCAGTACGGAATACACGACTTCACCTATTATTATAAATAAGACGACGACGGTGCGGGCAAAGGCTTTCTGTGAAGGCTACCTGTCGCCACGCAGCACCACGCAGTCGTTCATCTTCTTAGGTCGCGACATGACGCTGCCCGTCATCTCGTTGGTGATGGACCAGCGCTACTGGGACGATGCGGCAATCGGCATCCTGCCTAACAACGGCAACGGCTTGCGTAACGACTGGCGCCGTCCCGTCAACTTCGAGTACTTCGAGACGGTGGACAGCGAAAGCCAGCTCAACCAACTTGGCGAGGTTCGCGTGCATGGCGGTGCTACACGAGACGCCAGTCTGAAGTCGCTGGCCATCTATGCCAACAAGCGCTTTGGCGAGAAGCGCTTCAGCTATGAGTTCTTCCCAGACCAGCGGCCTGGCGACACCGAGTTCAAGTCGTTGATATTGCGCAATGGCGGCAACGACTTCAGCTACCTCTATATGCGCGATGCCGTTATCCAGCGCACCATGGCCCAGCACTGCGACCTGGACTGGCAGGCCTGGCGACCCACCATCGTCTTCAAGAACGGTGTCTATAAGGGCATGCTCAACATCCGCGAACGTTCTAACGAGGACAATATCTATACCCATTACGACAAGTTGGAAGACCTGGACATGATAGAGAACTGGGACGAGCTGAAGGAGGGTGACTGGGAGAACTATGACCGCTTCAAGGCGTTCTATAACGAGACGGGTCACACATTAGCCGAGTACGAGCAATGGATGGACGTCACGGAGTTTATGAATCTGATGATCATGAACCTGTACTACAGCAACCGCGACTTCCCTGGCAACAACTTCGTGATGTGGCGACCACGGACTGCCGACGGCCGCTGGCGCTTCATCGCCAAGGATACCGACTTCGGACTGGGACTCTACGGCCACGCCTCAGACTATAACACCATTGCCTGGCTCTACGACAACAACTACGACTCAAGTGCTAATTGGGGCAATAAGCCGGAGTACACCGTGCTGTTCCGCAACATGATGGAGAATACGGAGATCTGCCGTAAGTTCCTTGACCTCGCCGAGGTCTATATGGGCGACTTCCTGAACGAGCGTGGCACGAGAGCCATCTGGGATCCGATGTACGAGATGATCAAGGAAGAGTTCCCTTATCATAAGTCTGCTGTGAATGGCTGGATCAACTATGAGAATGAGCTGAACAACGCCCGCAAGTGGGTAGCTGAACGTACCGACCATTTCTATCAGCAGGTGGCGCAGTTCTATGGCCGCGGAACGCCTACGCCACTGACCGTTAATAAAGAGGTGGAGGCGGACCAGCTCGATGGCGTCACCATCACCATGAACAATATCCAGCTGAGCCAGCCGCTCTTCGACGGCAAGTTCTATATGGGCCGCACGGTAACGCTGAAGGCTACGGGTGGACAACATCCGGTGAAAGGCTGGAAGGTGGTTCAAAAGAACGAAGACGGTACGACGACTGAGCAGACCGTCGATGGTGCGCAGTATAGTTTCGCTATACCTTCCTGTCAGTCGCTCGCCGTCAATGCCCTTTTAGAGACCACAGGCATCAGTAACGCTTCGCTAAATAATAATGAACAAAGAATAAATAATAAATGGTTCACGATAGACGGTAGGCAGTTGAACGGCTATCCGCAACAGCGCGGCATCTACATATATAATGGTAGGAAAGTGGTAGTTGACGTTACGCATTAGGATAAGCCTACCCCCAGCCCCTCCCAATAGGGAGGTGTGTCGACCATTAATAGGCTTCGCGGTATTTGTTTTCGTCCTTGTCCTCGAGCATGGAGAGGTAGCTCTGGTAACGGCTCTGGGCAATGTAGTGGTCTTCGACGGCCTGAAGTACGGCACAGCCTGGTTCGTGGGTGTGGGTGCAGTCGCTGAACTTACATTGCTTGGAGAACTCGAAGATTTCCTTGAAGTAGCTCGTCAGCTCTTCACGCTCCATGTCGAAGGTGCCGAAGCCCTTGATGCCTGGCGTGTCGATGAGCCAGGAAGACCCACCCCCAGCCCCTCCCTGCGAGGGAGGGGAGTAATTACTCTGTGGCAGGGGACTCTCTTTACTCTGTGGCAGGGGAATCATTTCTGAGAAGGTGGTGGTGTGCATGCCGGTTTGGTGGGCGTCGCTGATGTCGGCGGTACGGAGGTTGACACCAGGCACGAGACGGTTGATGAGCGTCGATTTGCCCACGCCGCTGTTGCCGCTGAACAGCGTGATCTTTCCTTCCAGTTTGGAGCGGAGGGCTTCCACGCCTTCGCCTGTCGTTGCAGAGATGGCAAAGCACTCGTAGCCAATGGTCTCGTAGAGCTGTATCATCATCTGCTGATAGTGGCGTTCATCGTCGGAGAGCAAGTCCACCTTATTAAATATAAGGATGACGGGAACGCGGTAAGCTTCGGCTGAAGCCAGGAAGCGGTCGATGAACGTCGTCGATGTCTCTGGCTTGACCACGGTTACGATGAGCATGGCCTGGTCGACGTTGGCGGCGATGATGTGGCTCTGCTTCGAGAGGTTGATGCTCTTGCGGATGATGTAATTGCGACGGTCTTCAATCTCGGTAATCCAGTTCTCGTCGTTCACAGTGACACGGTCGCCGACAGCCACAGGATTAGTGCTCCGAATGCCTTTGATTCGGAAGTTTCCCTTGACTTTACAATCAAGCAGCTGGCCATCGTCCGTCAAGACGGTGTACCAGCTGCCAGTGTTCTTAATGACAAGACCTTTCATAACTTTAATGAGCAATGAAAGCAGTCTTATACTGTCATTATTTCCTTGTTCTTGGCTTCGATGAGTTCGTCCAACTTCTTAATGAACTTGTCGTGGATTTTCTGAAGCTCCAGCTCGGCGTCCTTCTCGTTGTCCTCGCTGAGACCGTCCTTGATGGCTTTCTTCAGCTTGTCCTTGATGTCGGCACGAACGTTGCGCACCTCTACCTTGGCCTTCTCGGCAATCTTGTTGCACTGCTTCACCAAGTCGCGGCGGCGCTCCTCGGTGGGCTGCGGAATGCCCAGACGGATCACCTCGCCGTTGTTCTCAGGCGTGATACCCACGTCGGAGTCCATGATGGCTTTCTCGATGTCCTTGATCTGCTTGCGGTCCCACGGCTTGATGGCAATGGTGCGTGCATCGGGCGTCGACACGTTGGCAACTTGGTTGAGCGGCACTTTCTGGCCGTACGACAATACTCTCACTCCGCTCAGGATGGCCACGTTGGCGCGTCCGGCACGGATTCGGTTCAGCTCTTCCTCAAGGAACATGGCTGCCATCTCCATGCGCTCCTCGGCGGACGATAATGTTTGTTTTACGTCTATCATACTGTCTATAGTTTATGAGTTTCTTCAAGCAATAATGTTTGGCAAAGATACGACAATAATTCCGAACAGCCAAGAAAACAGCGTTTTTTTTCATTCTTTTGTGTACTTTCCTTGAAAATATTTTGTTATTACGTCACTTTTTACTATCTTTGCAGGGTATTTGCTACCTAACCGACATGAAGAAAAGCCATCGGCTCCGACTATATGCAGCCATTTTCCTGTTGGTCTTCACCGGCCTGACACACGTCCATGCAGCGGATGCGCCAACAGTTGTATCCAGTCATCAACTGGTGTCGGGGCTGGTTGTCATATTACTGCTTTGCGTGCTGTACATGATTGTCTCCAACCGCATATTCTACTGGCGGGAACGGAGAATCAACACCGACACCCGGCAGCTGAATGCCCAGCTGGCACTGGTTCTGAAATACGACAAGACGCAGGTATGGACTTTCGACATCCCACGCAAGGTCTACTCGATGCTCTCCGACGACGGACAGGTGAAGGAAGAGTACACCCCCATCGACTTCGGCCAGACATTCTACGACATCAGAGACTTCACGAAGTTCCGCGAGCAACTGCTCTTCGGCATACGCGACGGGCAGCAACAGGCAGGCAGCATGGTGATACGCGGACGGAAGGAGGAAGGAGGTGAGACAACACACATCTACGAGATACACCTCTCCGTGCTCCACCACGACAGCAACGGCAAGCCACGGGTGCTGATAGGCATACAGCGCGACATCACCGACGACAAGCTGCACCGCGAGGGAGCCGACATGCTGGCACTGCGCTACCACACCGTGTTCAACAACTCGCAGATTGACATGGTGTGCTACGATGCCGACGGTACCATGACCGACATCAACGACAAGGCCTGCGACACCTTTGAGGTGAGGGACCGCCAACAGCTGCTGGACACACGGCCTAACATCAAGGACGTACCGTCGATGGCCGGCATCGACCTCCAGGCGATGGACCAGATGTACGTTTCCAGCATCACCGACATCAGCCAGATTAAAAAGCCCATCGGCGACCTGGACGAGAGCGTATGGGGTTCCAACAAGACCTACTACGAACATATTGTCTCACCCATCCGCAACGAAAACGGAACGCTGAAGGGTATCGTCATGGCCGGACGTAACATTTCCGAAATGGTCGAGACGCACCACCACCAGCAGCTCGTCGCCAGGCAGCTGGTCAAGACCACCAGCGACATCCAGGAATACATCGGTACCATCAACTATACGATGCACATCAGCGGCATGCGCATCGTGAGCTACAACATTGACACCCACGAGCTGGAGATATACAGCGACCTCACCAAGGCACACCTGCGGCTGTCGCAAGTACGCTGCATATCGCTCATTGCCCCCCAGTACCGCCTGCGTGTCCGTGGCCTGTTCCTGCGCATGGACAGCCGTCGGCAGAAAGCGTTCACTGAGACGGTACAGATGCGCCTGCACGACAGCCAGCGTCGCGACATCTTCCTCACGATCAGCGTGGTGCCGATTTCCAACAAGGAGGGCGCCATCACCCACTATTTCGGAATATGCCGCGACGACACAGAGATGGTGTACACCGACCAACAGCTGGAGCAGGAGACACAGAAAGCCCAAGCGACAGAGGAGCTGAAGAACGCATTCCTGACCAACATGAGCTACGAGATACGCACACCGCTGAATGCCATCCTCGGTTTTGCCGACCTGTTCAACAGCCCGCACGACGAAGCCGACGAACCCGTGTTTGCCGCAGAAATCAAGCGTAACACCACCGAGCTGCTGAAGCTGGTCAACGACATACTCTATATCTCCAAGCTGGATGCCAGGATGGTGGAGTTCAAGTATGCCGAGTGTGACTTCGCCCTCCTCTTCGACGGCCTGTGCTACATGGGATGGGGCGACGTGAAGGAAGGCGTCCAGCTGTCGGTGGAAAACCCCTACAGCCACCTCGTGCTGAACATCGACGAGCAAAACCTCAGCCAAGTCATCGTGAAGCTCTGCATCAATGCCGCACGGCATACCGACAAGGGCTTCATACGCGCCAAGTGCGAATACCGCCACGGCGAGCTGACCATCACCATCGACGACTCAGGAGAAGGCGTCAGCCAGGAGCTGCTCACACACGTCTACGACCGTTTCCCCAACAACGAGCTGCGCAACCGCTACACCACCCTGCTCGACATGCCCATCGTCAAGGAGACCATCGAGCAGATGGGCGGCACCATCGAGATACAGTCGGAGCTGGGCAAGGGCAGCACGGCATACGTCATCATCCCCTGCGAGATGACATCTTTAGAGAAGAAGACAGAAAACATATAATGCGAAAAGGGTCCTGCGAATGAACATACTATTCGTCTATATATCATCCATCATGCTGACGGGCGACACCATCGCCTCGGCACTTATGCTGGCAGTCACCATCGGTGTGTTTGTCGCAACATTGCTGATGAACCGCTTCAGCCTGAGTCGCATGCGAAAGAAGGTCAGCCTCAGCCGCGAACTGTCGGACATCATGCAGCACACGATGAGCATCAGCCACAGCTATGTCGTACGCCTCAACCTGAAGGACCAGCATGCCCACAACCTGTATGGAAACCTGTTGCCTGACAAGGGCATCGGCTATCAGGAAGGCTTCAGCTTCATACACCCTGACGACCACGAGATATACAGAGACTTCATCATACGGCTACTCAAGGGCAGCAACGACACGGAGGACTGTGTGTTTCGCTGGGATTTCAGCGGTGAAAAGCATCTGGGGCAATGGCGTTACGTTCACGAGCAGGGCGTGAAGGAGTTTGCCGACGGACGCGGACATGCACCCACCAACTTCTTCTGCAAGGTGACGGACATCACCACGCAAATCGAGGATACAAAGAAGGAAGAGGAAATGAGCGACAGATACCGTGAGATGTTTGAACAGGACATCGTAGGACTGGTCTTTTATAATAGTGAGGGACGAATAATTACCACCAACAAGAAGCTGCGCGACATCTTTCATTTCCAGTCAGAAGAGGATCCCTTCTACTACAAGCACACGCTTTACAACATGCCGGCGTTCTGCAACCTGCTGGATGATCAGGTGACCGAGGACTACTACTTCTGTTCCAAGACCGTCATCCCCGAACGCGGTGTCAACAGCTACATGGAGATACGCCTACACCCCATCAACGACGACAGCGGACGACTGACGTACATCACCTGCTCAGTACGTGACATCACCGAGGAGCGTGAGATGTACCTGGAGAACCTACAGAACGAAAAGAAGATGCGACGTGCAAAAGAAGAGATGCAACAATACGAGATGGAGCTTCAGTACATGATGGAGAACTGCGACATGCGATTCTTCCGCATTTCCAACAAAGACAAAGTATGTACCTTCTACAAGACACAGAGTGCTCCTGAAAAGAAGATGACCATCGATGAGATTATCGGTCACTTTTTAGACAGTCCTTTCCGTCAGGGCCTCATGGAATACGAGAACTACTTCAACGTGCCACGGCGTGACCTGACACACATGTATCCCCTGTTTACGGACACCGAGGAACTACGGTGGAACTTCATCGACAGCGTACCGTACTTTGACGGCGAAGGCAACTTCCTCGGTACTTACGGCGTGGTACGTAACGTGACGAAACTCATCGAGAAGCAGGAACGGCTCAGAAAGGAGACGGAACGCGCCAACAACGCAGGACAGGCCAAGTCGGTGTTCATGGCCAACATGACCCACGAGATACGTACACCGCTCAACTCCATCGTAGGCTTCAGCGATGTGCTGCCGATGCTCACCAGTCCTGAGGAAAAGCAGGAAATCATCAAGGTCATCATGAACAACTGCGACATGCTGCTGCGGCTCATCAACGACATGCTGGCCATATCGTCGCTCGACGAAGGAGGCATCAAGATCGTGCCTCAGCAGGTAGACTTCGCCAAGGCATTCGACAACATCTTCGAGTCGCTGAGGGAGCGCATCCAGCAGAGCGGTGTCGAGTTCCAGAAGGACAACCCCTACCGCAGCTGTGTGACCACCATCGACAAGGACCGCGTCCAGCAGCTCATGACCAACTTCGTCATTAACGCCTCCAAGTACACGCACCAGGGCCACATCCGCCTGGGGTACCGCATAGAACGCAGGGCCACCGAGGACGGCAACACACGCAACGGTCTCTACCTGTACTGCGAGGACACGGGCGACGGCATTCCCAAGGAGTCGCAGGGACGCATCTTCGAGCGTTTCGTCAAGCTGAACGACTACGTGCAAGGCACAGGACTCGGACTGTCTATCTGCAAGGCCATCGCCGATGCCTGTCACGGCAGCATCGGGGTTGTCAGCGAGGGTCACGACCAAGGCTCCACGTTCTGGGTTTGGATACCGTGCGAGGCAACCTACGACAGCATCTGACTTGAACATCACACGCAAATGAACATGAATCTGTATATAAATATAAATAGGAGAAAGCGACAGTGGGCGACATTCGCCATTTGTCTGGCGGCGGCAGTCCTCTGGCCATGTGCCACGCTGTCGGCACAGGTTCCTGACACCACAATGGTGTTCAATGAGGACCACCCGCTGGTCTACGAAGACGCATGGGACCTATGGCCATACACCTTCCTCAACGAGAACGGCGATGCGGTAGGCTACAACATCGACCTGCTGAAAATGATCTGCCAGAAGCTGGACATCCCATACGTCATCAAGCTCAAGCCCACCTCCTCGGCCCTCAACGACCTGAAGGCAGGACACGCAGACCTGATGTGCGGCATGGACGCCCACTTCCACAACGAATACGCGCAGTACGGACAGAGCGTCATCCAGATATTCACCCACAGCGTGCTGCACAGGAAAGACGAGCCAGTGACCATCAAGGACATGACCGACCTTGCACACCAAAAGGCGATGGTACACGAGGGCAGCTTCAGCCACCACTTCATGATTCAGCGCGGATGGGGCGACAACGCCATACCGTACGATGACATGCAGGATGCCGTGCAGAAGGCACACCTCACACCTGGCTCGCAGATCGTGTGGAACACGCTGTCGCTGAAGTACCTCAAGCGCAAGTTCAAGTTCGACGACCTGGAGCTGACACCTGTCAACATACCACACGGCGAATACAAGTTCATGTCGAACAACCCTCATCTGCTGCACCAGTTCGACAGCGTCTACAGCCTGCTGAACTCAGAGGGCAAGCTACAGCCCATACAGAACAAGTGGTTCTACCCTGAACGAAAGGAGACGGGCATCCCCTCGTGGATATGGAACGCCATCGTCGTCGTCGTGCTGCTGTCATTGGTAGCACTGTCCTACTACATCATTTACCACATCCGCGAGCGGAAGATGACGAGGGAGATACGACGCAGCAACGGACGACTGTCGTTCATACTGCGCACCAGCCACGTACACATCTGGCAGTACCACTTAGCCGACAACACCGTCACCACGTTCGACACGAACGGGAGGCAGGAGACCACCACGCTGTCGCCCAAGTTCTACAACTACTACATCATACCTGCGGACTTCGTGCGGCTGCGCGAGGCACTCACCACAGAGGCCGTCCAGCAGCAGGAGCAGCAGGTGCTGCACATGAAGGCCACCAACGGTGCCGACGACAACCTGCTTGAGATTATCATCACCATATCAGTGCTGCACCGCGACATTGACGGACAGCCCACCGACCTCAACGGAAGCTCCAGCGACATCACGAAGGAACAGCTGCGGCAGCAGGAGGTCAAGGACAACATGCTGCGATACCACTCCATTTTCGACTCAGCACTCGTCGACACCGTAGCATACGATAGCGACGGCATCATATCGGACATCAACAAGAAGGCCATGGGCGTGTTCCCACAAGGAAAGAAGGCTTTGCTCGACCACCATATCACCATACAGGATGTGCTGGGAATACCCAACCTGGACCTGCAGACGATGGGCAACATGTACATGACGCAGCTATACCTGTCGCCAGACGACGAGCGACCGCTGAACCAGCTGCTGAAGCGACCTGAGTTGTTCTACGAACTACAGATCGTTCCCGTATGCGACGAGCAGGGCAGCCTGCAAGCCATCTTCGGCACAGGGCGCGACGTCACAGAGATGGTCAAGTCGTACTCGCAGCTGCAGCACAACAACCAGTTGCTGCAACAGGCCAACGAGGAGGTGAGCAACTACATACGCAACATCGACTACGTGCTGCAGAACGGTGGCGTGCGCATGGTGGACTACTCGCCTGAGACCCACACGCTCGTCATCTACAGCGCCATCGGCAAGTCTCAGTACCAGCTGACGCAGACACGCGCCCTATCGCTCACAGCGGAATCGTCGAAGAGGGCGGCACAGCGACTGCTGAACAGCATGGACAACCGTTCGGGCTCGACACTCCGCTCACCCATCACGACCGCCCTGCGCGTACACGGAAAGCCGCTGCATCTCTTCTTCTCGTTCGTGCCGTCACTCAACAAAGAGGGGCGGGTGACCAACTACTTCGGCATGTGCCGCGACATCAGCGAAATCAAGGCCACTGAGGAGCTGCTGGCCGAGGAGTCTGTCAAGGCACAGGAGGTGGAGGCCGTCAAGAACGCCTTCCTCCGTAACATGAGCTACGAGATACGTACGCCGCTCACATCGGTGGTGGGCTTCGCCGAACTCTTCGAGATGGACCACTCCAACGACGACGAGACGGTATTCATCGAGGAAATCAAGCGCAACTCCGCACACCTGCTGAAACTCATCAACGACATTCTCTTCCTGTCGCGCCTCGACGCCAAGATGATCGACATCAAGCCGACACCCATCGATTTCGCCGTGGTGTTCGACGGCCGCTGCGAGACGGTATGGAGCAACAACAAAAATCCAGATGTCAAGTTCGTCGTCGACAACCCGTACAACCACCTCATCGTCGACATTGACGAGCAGAACCTGGGCATCGTCATCGAACAGGTGCTGGCCAACGCCATACAGCATACAAAGAAAGGGTTCATCCGCGCACGCTACGACTACACAGGAGAGGAGCTGGTGCTGGCATTCCAGGACACTGGCAGCGGAATACCCCAAGACATTCTCGACCACATCTTCGACCGCTTCGTCACCAGCAGCAGCCACGGCACGGGCCTTGGACTGGCCATCTGCCACGAGCTTGTACTACAGATGGGTGGGCGCATCACCATCAAGTCGGAGGTGGGGCGCGGCACGATCGTATGGGTCGCCATACCGTGCAACAGCAGCGAGCTGGAGCGGAAATAGTTCATAGTTCTTAGTTCATAGTTCATAGTTCATAATTGATAAATGACGATACGCATATTAATACTGATAGCAATACTGACCACAACGCCGCTACAGGCCCGCGACTTCTACGGCTACACCGAGGAGAAGCCGCTGACCGTCGTGTGCGACTGGGATTTCAGGCCCTTCGAGTATCTCGACAGCGAAGGAAAGCCCACAGGATACAACGTCGAGGTGCTCGACCTCATACTCACCAAGCTCGACATACCACACCACTTCGTCATGCGCGAGTGGCACGAGGCGACAGCCATGTTCGAGCGGCGCGATGCCGACCTCATTCACGCACTGTCGAACCACTACAGGGGACACGGCTACCTGCCGACGAAGAAATACATCAACTACTACAACATCAAGGTAGCCCGACTGCTCAAAACACCGCCACTGGCACACCTGTCCGACCTCGACAGAGGTGACACGCTGATGGTCAAGCAGAACGACTACGCAGACCTGAGCATCAACGCACTCGGCGACTCGATGCTGAACATCAGCTATCGCACACCCAAGGACGCATTGAGGCTCATACGCACAGGGCGGCAGAAGTACTACCTGTGGGGCGAGATACCACTGGCACGCAAGATACAGGAGCTGCACCTCGACAGCATCGTCCTCGACCCCATCGACATACCGGCTGGCGAGTTGCGCATCATTGGCTACGATCAGGACATCATCGACGTCATTGACGACGAATTCACACGACTTGAGCAGGCTGGCGAGCTACAGCCCCTCTACGACAAGTGGTTCCACCCTGAACGTCAGCACGATGATGCGTCAGCCCTTTCGCTGTACGTTCTGGCGGCTGTCATCATGGCCATCATCGTGTTCTTCCTGCTCAGCCGTATAGCGGCCAGGCGACTCCGTATGGGTATGCGGCGGCACGACGAGCTGAACAGCATGATGCGCCAGGCACTCGGCATGGGCAACTACTACGTTGTGGGATGGGACCTGCGGGCTAACACACTGAAGAACCTCTACCGCGACATGCTGCCTGAAAACGGCATGCCGCCACAGGAGTTCCTCGACCGTATGCCACCTGACGAGGCTGCAGAGCTGCACAGGCTGAACTACAGCCTGATAAAGGGAGAGATTGACAAGTTCGAAATCAAGCTGTCGATGAACAAAGGCACTAAGGAGAAGCCAGAGTGGAGGAGCTACTTTGGAAACGCCATCCTGGAGCGTGCCAAGGGGCAGCCGCAGTTTGTCTTGTACACGGCACACGACATCACTGCCGAGATAGCCGAGGAGCGCAGCAACGCCCTGATGGCCAACAAGTACAAGCGTGTGTTCGAGACCAACCTCGTCGCTATGTCGTTCTACGACACAGAAGGACGGCTCATCGATGTCAACCAGAAGATGCACGAGCTGTGCGAGTTGCACGACGAGAACAGCCAGCGTTTCTTCCGTGAGGGCAACATCTTCGAGAACCCCTTCGTCAAGGATGACCTCAACCCTGCCGACACGGAACCGTTCCACATCTGCCAGCACATGCGCTATCCGGCCATCGGCATCGACAAGTACATCGAGATGCGCATCACGCCCACTGTCGACGACAACGGCCGGATGGCCTACTACGTCGTGACGGCGCGTGACGTCACCATCGAGCGCGAGATGTACCGCCGACAGCTGGAACACGACAGACAGTTGCACAAGACAAAACAAGCCATCAACCTCTACGAGGAGCAGTTGCGCTACCTGCTGGAGGAGAGCAATATGCACGTGTGGTACTACTACATCAAAGAGCAGCGCATCGACTTCTCGCACTCCCTCAGACAAGCCGACTTCAGCGAGACGCTCGAAGAGTATTTTGCCGGCATAAAGTCTGATCATCGTGAGCAGGCCATGAGGATAATACAGGAACACGTGCTACAGGGCAAGCCCTTCACTACCATACACCAATACGACCGTACGCCGATTTCCGATAAACCAGCGTGGTACTCCCTCGGCGGCATGCCCATCACTGACCCTGACGGCCAGGTGCGCCGCTACTTCGGTATCGCACGTAACATCACCGACCTCATGCAGGCACAGCAGCTGTTGCGCCAGGAGACGGAACGTGCAGAGGACTCAGGACGGCTGAAGGCGGCATTCCTTGCCAACATGACACACGAGATACGCACACCGCTCAACGCCATCGTGGGCTTCAGCGACCTGCTGCAGATGGTCGAGACGTCAGAGGAGCGCATGGAGTTTATCCGCATCATCCGCAACAACTGCGACATGCTGCTGCGACTCATCAACGACATCCTCGAAGCCTCTAATTTGGGACAGTCCATGACCAGCGAACCCGAGGAAGTCGACATCGCCAAGGTGTTCGACGACATCTGCCAGACCCTTGAGCAGCGAGTCCAGCAGTCGGGTGTGCCCTTCCAGAAAGACAACCCCTACCCCACCTTCCCTGCCGTGCTCGACCGTGGGCGCATCCAACAGGTGCTGACCAACTTCGTCACCAACGCTGTAAAGTACACCCACGAGGGACACATCCGCGTGGGCTACCGCGAGCAGGACGACGGCATCTATTTCTACTGCGAGGACACAGGTGCTGGCATTCCCAAGGACAAGCAGGCGTCCGTCTTCGAGCGTTTCGTCAAGCTGAACGACTTCGTCCAGGGTACGGGTCTCGGACTGTCTATATGCCAGACCATCGCCCAGCGCTGTGGCGGTCACATCGGCGTCACCAGCGAGGGCGAAGGCAAAGGCTCTACGTTCTGGCTCTGGACTCCGCGCGTGACGGAACCTCAGAAGTGATTATTTTGTATTCACAATCTCGCTGGCACGTGCCAGTGCGAGGTCGATGTGGTTGCAGATGTTCTCGCTGCCCAACAGCTGCTCGAAGTTGTTGCGCTTCAGCACGGTTTCGACACGCTCATTGACGCCTGACAGCACGATGGTGACACCCTCCTTCTGGCTCATGCGGCACATGTTCTCGAGGTTGTGCATGCCCGTCGAGTCGATGAACGGCACCTTGCGCATACGGATGATACGCACCTTCGGATGGCGGCCATAGCGAGCCATGATGTCCTCGAAGCGCGTGCCGGCTCCAAAGAAGTACGGACCGTTGATCTCGTACACCTCCACACCCTTTGGAATCGTCAGGTGCTCCAGGTTGCCTGCCTGCATGTCAGCATCCTCGTTCAGGTCTATCTCGTTCATCACGGCATGCACCTCAGTCGTCTCTGCCATGCGGCGCATGAAGAGCAGACAGGCACAGACGAGTCCGAACTCGATGGCTACGGTGAGGTCGAAGATGATGGTCAGGAAGAACGTCAGCAGCAGCACCGTCACGTCGCTCTTCGGATTGCGGCGTGCCATGGCCAGGAACGAGCGCCAGCCGCTCATGCCGTAGGCCACGACGACGAGCACACCAGCCAGGCAGGCCATCGGAATGTATTGTGCCAGAGGCATGAGGAACAGGAAGATGAGCAGCAGCACAGCAGCATGGATGATGCCCGCCACAGGCGTGCGTCCGCCATTGTTGATGTTAGTCATCGTGCGGGCAATGGCTCCTGTGGCAGGGATGCCGCCAAAGATGGGCGACACGAGGTTGGCGATGCCCTGTCCGATCAGCTCCGTGTTGGAGTTGTGGTGGTCACCGATGACACCATCGGCTACCGTGGCCGACAGCAGGCTCTCGATGGCTCCCAGCACGGCGATGGTCACGGCAGGCCCAACGAGCCGCTTGAACGTCTCCCACGACAGCTCAGGCACCACGGCACCTGGCAGCTCAGAGCTGATGCTGAAGCGGTCGCCAATGGTCTCGATGGTTCCCACGCCGCCATACGTCTTCAGCAGCAGCGCGACGACTGTCATCAGGACGATGGCTACCAGCGAGCCTGGCAGTGCCTTCAGCGGAGACAGGTGGAACAGCCGCGCCAGCTGCGGCCAGACGGCGATGATGACCACTGAGGCTATGCCTACTACGGCACTCCACGGGTCGATGTTGCCCATGTTGGCGAAGTAAGCTATCCACTTCTCCACGAAGTCGCTCGGCACGACATCCATCGTCAGTCCTAACAGATCCTTGACCTGCGTCGAGAAGATGGTGACGGCGATACCACTGGTGAAACCTACCACGATGGGATACGGTATGTACTTAATGATAGTGCCCAGCCGTAGCACACCCAGCAGGATGAGGAACACACCAGCCATCAGCGTGGCAACGGTAAGCCCCTGTATGCCATACTGCTGGATGATGCCGTAGACGATGACGATAAACGCTCCCGTGGGGCCGCCTATCTGTACCTTGGAGCCACCGAACAGCGAGATGGCCAGTCCTGCCACGATGGCGGTGATGATGCCCTTCTCAGGGCTGACGCCGCTGGCGATACCAAAGGCGATGGCCAGCGGCAGTGCCACGATGCCCACAATGAGTCCGGCCATGAGGTCGGCTGTGAACATCTTACGGTCGTAGTGCTTGAGTGCCGAAATCATCTTCGGCTTGAAGTCCAATGTCTTTTCCATTACGATAAACTTTTCTTTTACTTTTCTACCCTTTTACCTTTTTACCTTTTCAAAGTCGCTGCAAAGTTATGCAAAAAATATAAGGCGACAAAGAAAAATGCCGCCTTATATATAAAATAGGTGTGATTTCTTGATTTACTTCGTCTTCAGCAAGTCGCGGATCTCGGTCAGCAACTCCTCCTGGGTAGGACCGGCAGGAGCAGCGGGAGCCTCAGGTTCAGCCTTCTTGCGGTTCATCTTGTTGATACCCTTCAGCATCAGGAAGATACAGAATGCGACAATCAGGAAGTCGACGACGTTCTGCAGGAACTGACCGTAGGCCAGCGTAGCGGCACCAGCCTCCTTGGCAGCAGCCAGCGTGCTGTACTCGCCGTCGCCCAGCGTGACAAACAGGTCGACAAAGCTGACGCCACCCGTCATCTTGCCGATGAGCGGCATGAGCACGTCGTCCACCAGACTCGACACGATCTTACCAAACGCACCGCCGATGATGACACCGACAGCCATGTCCATCACATTGCCCTTCATGGCAAATTCCTTGAACTCAGTAATAAATCCCATAACGATAAAATTTTAAATGATTACTGTGTATAATATATCATGTTTTATAATGTTCTTTTTGCTATCTGCATCTTACAATATCAGGCAGTTCCCACCAGATTATTTCACTTTTTAATTTTTAATTTTTAATTTTTAATTTAATTTAGATAGAAACGCACTGCAAATATAGGAATTATTTTGTAATTTTGCACACGAAAACGAGAAAAAGTGTTCAATAAACATGATTTTTCACATAGAAAGCAATATTTAACCCAATTTTTATACAAGTTTATTAGTAATTATGACAAAAGTAGCAATTAACGGTTTTGGCCGTATCGGTCGCCTCGCTTTCCGTCAGATGTTCGAGGCTGAAGGTTATGAAGTAGTAGCAATCAACGACTTGACAAGTCCTAAGATGCTCGCTCACC
>JAEEGG010003024.1_pt1 | contig 42539 bp, 36 predicted proteins | sample 9134161 | NCBI WGS metagenome assembly JAEEGG01 (sample SAMN16246543, study PRJNA631951) | gut metagenome | biome: gut microbiome; feature: rumen; material: CR-attached | host: Bos | place: Iran: Karaj | collected 2018-10 | reverse complement strand
CTCATAGTTTTCTTCTGTAGGGTGGATGGGACTGCAAAACCATTCTCCGAGTGGAATATGTCGTTTTTCAGCCAAAGCGAGAACTTTGTCTTTTTGCCTTACCAAAACAGGATATTTCAAAAAAGCATGGTCGGGGAATAATTGCGGATTGACAAAGGTTTTGTTGTGTTTCAATAGATAATCGTTATATAGGCGGGCATTGTGTTTGCGTAATTGCATTATGCCGGGCAGTTTTTTTACATTTTGCAGTCCTTTTTTCATCTGTATGGCAGACATGGCTTTAAAATAATGTTGGGGTTGTGTAAGGGAGCATAACTCTATTCCGGAAGAGGAGCCTTGCACCAATTGATGTTTGCTCAGCCAGCGGTAAAGTGAAATCATGTGCCAATAGCATTTGTCGGAAAGAAGTTTTTCCCGTACAAAATACAACATGCCCAATGACAAGGTGTTTTTGACAGACGGACGTTCCAGCCGGCTGTTGATAGCAGCCAAATTTTGTTCCAACATTTCATTTTGTATGAAAGCAAATCCCCCCACACCGGTGCTAAACGGTTTGTTCCATTGTGTGGAATAAAAAGCGGCATCGCAATAAGTCCCGTTAGGCTTGCCTTTATAGGTGCCTCCAAATCCATGGGTGCAGTCTTCTATGGTGTAGATATGGTGTTGTCGGGCTAAACGATGGATGGCGTCCACATTGGATGACAGCCCGAAGGTGTTTTGGCAAATAATCACTTTTGTGCGTGGCGAAATGGCTTTTTCTATGCCGGCAATGTCGGCATTGTAGGTGTCGGGATCGATATCTGTATAAACAGGTGTGGCACCTAAATATTTAATAGCATTGGACACCACCACACAGGTGAAAGCCGGCAATATCACTTCATCGCCTTTGCCTACTTGCATGGCTTGCAGGATGGCATATAATGCCACACGACCTTTGTAATACAAATAAATATGGTCGGCAGTGGTGTCAAGATAAGATGCTAATTGCTGTTTAAATTGGTATTCTAACGATTTATTCATGTTTTATGTTTTTAAATATGCCTGCAAGTGAGCCGATAGCATAAGAAAAATGTATGACGATAAAAGCCTGTAGCAAATATCCGAAATGACATTTTTTGTGCAGTGAAATAGAAATACAAGTGATGCAGAGAAATAGCAGATACAGGCATAAGGAAATGATAGACAACAGGATAAGAGGTTTATAAAATACAAATCCGATAAGAGGCAGGATGAGTGAGAGCAGAAACAATAGCGGAATGAAGTGTCTTAACGAAAGGGAGGAGAATTGTTGGGTGATTTTAACGGTGAGCAAATTCCATAATCCGTTGAGATAATTGTTTTTGGCTATGCCGGAAAATGTTTCTCGGGCATAGTAGGTGCATAAAGTTTCAGGAATGAGTAAAATTTTTCCGCCGCCGTTGCCGATACGTTTGTTGAGTTCTATATCTTGGTTGCGTACCAGCAAGGTATTGTAAAGACCGAAGCGGTCAAAAACATCACGTCTAAAGCAACCGAAGGGAACGGTGTCAACTTCCATCATGTGTTGGGTTCCGGTGCGGAATGATGAATTGCCTACGCCGAACGGATGCTGCAAAACTGCACATATAGCCGTTGATTTAGGTGTTTTGTTGAGCACATCGGTGCGGCATACACAGCCGATATTGTCGGCATGATATTCGCACAGATATTTGGTGAGGGTGGAAAAATATTGTCGGTCATAGACAGTATGGGCGTCCAATCGCATGATGATGTCGCCTTTGGCATTTGCTATGCCGGTATTCATGGCATAGGGGACTATCCGGTGAGGATTGTCCAACAAGTGTATGTAGGAATATTGTTGAGCATATTGCAGGATAATAGTCCGTGTGGCATCATTGCTGAGTCCGTCAACAAACAATACTTCCAAATCCTCTTTGTCGTAATCCTGATTGATGATGGATTGCAGGCAGTTGTGTATATATTTTTCTTCGTTGTATATCGGTATAATTACGCTAAGCATGATGGGTGAGGTCTTGTTGGGAATGAGTGTTATAGATATCCATATATTGTCGGGCGATATTCGTCCATCGGTATTGCTCAAAACGGATGTTTTGATTGGAATAAAAACTATAGTTTTCCAATATTTTTGTCAAGGCGGCTATTATTTCTTTTTGGTTCACTTTGTTGAGTTTTTCACCGCAGTGTTCGTCTATCAGTCCGTCTATGCCTTCGTGTGCGGTATAAACAACGGGAATGTTTTGTGAAAGGGCTTCCATATATACCAGTCCGAAAGTTTCGTGTAGAGACGGCAAGGCAAAAATGGCATGATGGCTATATTGCTGTTTTAACAGGTCAAGGTCGTTGATTTGTCCCGGGTAGGCAATAAATTCGGGATGTTTGTTTGCCAATTGTCGTATCACGGATTCGTCCTCCCCTCCGGAACCGATATATCGGAGTTGAATATCGGGATAGGTGTGGCGTAATGCTTTAACGGCTTTTGCCAATAGCGGTGCTCGCTTGGATTTTATAAATGAGCCTACATATAGTATCTGATAGTTGTTGACAGGTTTTTCCTTGTTGAGATGATCTATCCAATAGTCGTTGAGTCCATTGGGGATAATGCTTATTTTATCGGCTATTTCGGGATATATTTGTTGAATCAGCGGATGTCGGAAAAATAGCGGCTGCATGGCAGGCGAAACAAATATGATTTTTGATGCATGCAAGAGTATTTTTTTTGCCGTATGCCATGTGTGAGGCATATATTTTAGAAAAAGGTTCACATCGGTATTCCGTATGTTTACCACATAAGGAATATGGTATTGCTGATAGATTTTGTAGGCGACTCCGCCATCGCTGAAAAGGGTGGTGGCATGACAGATATCTATCTTGTCCAAAGCAATATGACGGGTGAGATAACGGAAAATATGCTGCAACTTAATGTGATATGCCAACCGGTGAAAAGGTCGGATAATATGTGCATATTCAAACGAGGCGGCCTTGGATTCAAAAATATTGTTGCCTATTAAACCGGCCTTGCGGACAGGACAAAATATGGTTTGCTCTATTCCCGTTTCGTCAAGGGCTTGATAGAGGTGTCGGTGAACTTTTGACCCGCTGAAATCGTTACAAATATGAAGTATGTGCATATTGTTATTTTTTTTGAGTAAGTGTAAGCATATTGCCGAATAGTTTTTGAGTGGAAGGTAGTCTTCCCAAGTCAAAACCTCCGCCGGGGGTGAAAGTAAGTTCTCCAAAATATACCTTTCCGTTTTCTATATAAAAGTCAGCCCGCACAAAAGGAAAGGGCTTGGAAAGTATTTCTGCACAACGAAAGGCTTCGTCTATGCCATCGGGTTTGGGCATGGTGAAATTGTCCGGAGCATCCTTGCCCATTTGGTTGAATCGTTGCAGTTGCCAATTTTTGTCAAAAAAATAGAAAGCCGGCTTTCGGGTTTCACTCCTGTTGTAGCAGCAAAGCACATATTTTGCTTCTCCGTTGAAACAATAAAATTTATAGTCAGTAGGAGCAGCTCCGTCTTCCGATTCGATAAAACGCTCGCACAGCAAAAGCTTTTCCATCTTATATTGGGGTTCTGCACATATCAGGTGTGCTTTTATTTTTTGAAATTCTTTCAATTCCTTCATGGCTTTTGCTTTGTCTATCTGCTTTTTGTCAAAACAAATCACATTGCCGCCACAACCGAAATTCCATTTCAACACAAAACGGTCGGGAAGCACATCCCAATTGATATCTTCGGGTGATTTATAAGTGGCTGTCAATTCGTTTAATATATGTTCCAAGCCACATTCCCTGACATATTCCCTTACCCTGTATTTGTCTGCACATTGGTACACCAATGGATTGTCTTTGTAATAATAGAGTTTCATCCACTGTATTTTTTCATCCAAAGTGACAGGTTGTTTCAGATTGAGTTTTTTATGAAAATAGTAGTAATACAAAAGTTTTACCGCCAATGCGGGCGAAAGGCTGCAAAGCAAGTATCTAAACCATAAATTTGTTTTTGAGCGTATCTGCATAGTGCTTTTTTTACCAATGTGGATTGCGAGTGTTGGGTTTTTGATAGATAGTGGAGAGTATTGGTCGCGTGTACTCGCCGAAAGCGGGACCGTTGGCCGTCTGACTTAAGTCCGGATTGGCATTCCATTCAATAAAAACAGGGTCACCTTCAACATCTACGGCGAAATCCCAAGCGGCAATGTCAAAATAAGGCAGTTGGTAGTGTAGTTCTTTTACCGTTTCTATTACCTTTTGGTAGGAAGGTATGGCATATCCGTTTAGTTCTATTCCCGTGTCGGTATGGGTGACCATATCGTTGCCCGGGGCTCCGTATGCATATTTGGCAAGCGTACCGTCAGCATTGATTCTGGCACTTATTCCTCCTGCACTTTCATTGTCTATTACTTGGTTGAGTTTGCCTATGCGTATAACTGTGTATAATATAATGATATCCATACCATTACGATAGGAAAGCAAGCGTATGGTGTTGGCAGAAGTCGGGTTGAGGGCTTCCAAGGCAGGGTGTTGTTGTATTCTTTCTTGGACTAAAAAATTTTGTTGATAGTCGTCAAATATTTGATGAATGCTTTTATGGTCTGTATCGGAAATGCCGTTATGGATGTTTAATGCTTGCACTCCTTGTCCTCGTGTGGACATCGATGGTTTGATAATGGCATTGTCCAAATTTTCACACAAAGCTATTGCTTCTTCGCGGGTGATGGCTTTGTCTTGTGTGTAAAAGTAGCCGTTCATGTTTTTTATAATCAGTTTGGGCTGCTTCACATGAGGGAAAAGCGTGTAGGATATGTTTTTGTCTGCGTATGCTTCCATAAACGGAAATTGGTTCATGCGTCCGATGAGTTCGGTGCGATACAGACTCAGTGGCATATAGTCAATGGCAAAAACACCGGTGCGGGAATACATGAATTGATGCCATATAGTGGGCACTTTGTGTCCCACCAATGGTTTGTAATAGGATTGTATGCTCTTTTTCTGCTCTTTGGAGAGCGGGCGTTTTACTTTTAACTTTTGATATTTTTTTTGTATCTCTATTGTAAAATTGCGAACAACTATTCGTTTTTTTAGTAAATCAATAATTTTTATATTCATATCGTTTTACTTATTTTGATGAGTCATTTGTATATTTATGTAATCGTTCCATAATGATAGTCTTATAGGTGCTGTAGCCTTCCATGTGTAAACATTTGGATATCAATAGGTATATGCCTGTGTACAATATTATTTGTATCAGCATAATCAAATACATGTGTATAGGCAGCAAGGTGCAGGAAAAATATACTGCTGCCCCGATGATAAGAGATAATAGATAACAGCCTCCTACATCTTTAATTTGTGCCCATAGGCCGTATTGTATGGTTCTTTTGTTCACCAAAGCATTGATGATAAAGCAAACATATCCGAATATGGTGCATGCCCACAACAATCCGTAAATGCCGAACAGGGTACCGATGAGAATGAGTATGATACCTATCAAGCGTTTGCTGAGTTGTAGGAAAAAATATGTTTTCCCTTTGCCGAGCGATTTTATCACATTGGTGTTAAGTGTGTTGAGTGTATAAATCATGCTGGAAATGCAAAGTATTTGAAAATAGGGAATGGCGGGTTCCCATTTGGCACCGTAAAGCAATATAATCAGCGGTTTGGCGATGATAATTAAAAGCACCATCAGCGGAAAATTGAGGTATGAGATGGCTTTTATATTTTTTTTAACACCATAACGCAATTTTTCTTTATCATCCTGAAGGGTGGCAAATATGGGAAAGGATACCTGATTGACAATTTGTGAAAGCGTTTCAGTAGGAACGGATTCCAGTTTACGGGCTTGTGTAAAATATCCCAATTGATTGGCGGAATACAACTTTCCGATAATTAAGCTCTGAATGTGAAAATAAATTGTTTCCACCAAGGCGGAAAGTGCCATCAGTCCGCCAAAAGAAAATAGTTCTTTTAAAGATTGAAAACTGAATTCCCAAGACGGACGCCAGGAACTCATTTTCCATAATAGCAATACATTGGTGATGCTACCTACCAAACTGGAAGCCACCAAACTCCATACTCCGCAATTGCATAGTGCCATAATAATGGCACATATTGCTCCTGCCAAGGAGGCGACAATATTTCTTACCGAAAGTTCTTTAAATCGTAATTGTTTTTGTAATTGGCAGGATTGTATGGCAGAAAAAGCCAAAATGATAAGCGAGAGGCTCTGTATTCTAAGCACTTTGCACAATTCCGGCATAGCATAAAAGTTGGCTATAATCGGTCCGCACAGGTACAAAATGACATAAAGGACAATAGACATTGCTAAATTCCAATAGAATACAGATGAAAAATCCACATGGGTCGGATTTTTTTTCTGAATAAGAGCCGTTCCGAAGCCGGCAGTAACCAATATGCCGGATATGGCAATAAACACTTGCAGCATGCCTATACATCCGAAATCTTCCGGCATAAGCAGGCGGGCCAATACCAAGTTAGAGACAAAAGAAAGCCCCATAGTTCCGAATTTGCCTATGCTTGACCAAATCATACCTATGATGGTTTTTTCTTTTAGCCCTTTATTTTGCATAGTCTGCTTTGATTAGCTTTTAGAAAAATTGTCCAAATATCGGAATAATGGTGTCAGTTGACCATTTTGGAGTATGGTTCCCCGCTGTAAAATATCGGAATGTTGTCGGTTGAGTAATGGAGGAAATACATGTTGCATCAGCATTTGTCCGAAATAGTCGCTGGTATCCATTGCTAATGCGTTGGGACATGTGTCAATAGCCATTACGCTAATGTTATCGGGCAGGGAAAAGGGTGGCATTTCTTGTCCGGTTATAGGATTATAATCGTAATAGGGCTCATCATGAGTGGTGGCTCTTAAAGTAGATTTTATACTCCCTTGAATATCGCAGGTGATGTCGCCTATCACCTTAATGGACAGGTTCGGATTTTTTAAGTCTTGTTCAGAAAGATATACAGGAGCATCGGGTGCCCAAAAATGGGCACAAATGAGCATATCGGTGCAAACAGCCCAACGCATAAAAATGCTGCGATATAGTTGGGGCGTTTGGTTAAAAGTATCCCAATTAAAAGCTTCGCCTTGGCAGTGTTCTACCAGTTGAGGGGCATCTGCTACACAGTAAGAAAGGAAATCTACGGCAGGTGTGTTTAAAAATTGTTGTTCAGACATTTTTTTTGCCCCTATTTTTTGCAATATATATTGTGCTCCTTGTGATACTCTTCCCGTACCGGTAATAAGTATTTTTATTTTAGGCAAATTTATATTGCAAAGTAGCAATGTCAATTGTTCCAATGAAAATTTCTTGTCCGGTGCGGGTAATGTGAAGGTATGGTATTTGAGTCCATAACAACGTAAGGTATGATAAACGCCAACAATGCCTGCCCACCAGCCAAAAGCACATACTCGTTTGTGTTGGCTGTCGGTGAGATATTCGTAATCGGAAAAAGTGATGCGTTTTGCCATCATCGCTTGTAGCAAGGGCTTGTTATAAGCCTGCATTTTTGCTATATGTCCGAAAAAGAAATAGTGTTTGTCGGGTATAAGAGACGGAATACTTGCTTCTTTGATTCCGAATAAAATATCACAATCAGCAATGTCATCGCATACTTGTATGCCTGATTGACGATATTCTTCATCGGTATATGCTCTAATAGGACTGCTTTGAACCACAAATTGATCATCTGGATATGATTTTTGCAATTGTGCCATTTGCTGTGGCGTAAGTGCCACCCTGTTGTCTATTGGAATTTTGGTTTCTTTAATAAGACCTATTTTCATACCTACCGATTATTTAACATGAAATATTTATGTCAGGTTGATTAAAACGGACTTATAAAATCTTTAAAAAAAGGATTTTCGTTGTCTTTTTCCGAAACAATAGCTTGTTTGATGTTCCAATCGATGTTGAGGGTTGGGTCGTCCCAACGAATAGCCATTTCAGAGGCTTTGTTGTAGTAATTGTCTGTTTTATAGACGAATACGGTGTCGTCTTCTAATGCTACAAATCCGTGGGCAAAACCACGTGGAATCCAAAACATGTTGTTTTGAATGGTATCCAATCGCACCGATACATATTGTCCGTAGGTGGGTGAATTTTTTCTGATATCCACGGCAACATCCAGTGCCGCACCATGCACCACTCTTACCAATTTGGCTTGAGCGTAAGGAGGTGCTTGCAAATGCAATCCTCTTACTACACCTTTTTTGGATATAGACTGGTTGTCTTGTACAAAATTGGCAATGACACCATTTTGTTCAAATAATTGTTGGCTAAAACTTTCAAAAAAACAACCACGATTGTCACCAAATACTTTCGGTTGTATAATCAATAAACCTTCTAACTTTGTTTTGATGAATTCCATTTACTTATTTTTTTCAAAGATGATAAAATCTTATTTTTCCAAGATGTTTCTTGTTGTTCTAAGTCTTGATTGGTTGTTTCTTGACCATATTTTCCGTATTTTCCGTATCTTCCATATCTTCCATATCCGTCTGATCCATGAGAAGAACCATTGAGAATAAAACCTAAATTTTTGATTCGAGGATTGTCATATAAATCGTTCAAATTAGCAATGAAAGGTTTGATGGAATAATTTTCTTTGAAGATATAAAGAGGATAATCTGCCAATTGTAAGCAGACTGCTGCATCAGATACTAAGCCAATAGGTGGATTATCTATAAATATGAAATCATAATTTTGTTTCAATTCCGTAATGAATGTATCCATATTTTTAGATAGTATTAATTCTGACGGATTGGGAGGAATGCTACCGGCTGTAATAAAGAATAAATTTGGCAACCGGCATTCGTGAATACAATCTTGCCATTTTTTTTCTCCTATTAGAATATCACTTACACCATAATAATTGTGAACAGGTTTTTCTGCAGTAGAAAAGGCTTTATGTATTTTGGGTTTTCGCATATCACAATCCAAAACAATAACTTTTTTGCCGGAATATGCCACTATGCCTGCCAAATTGACAATAACAAATGTCTTACCTTCTCCGGAAGTAGTAGATGTATTTGCAACAACTTTTGACCCTTCCGTATTGTCCATAAAGTTTAGATTTGCTCTAATTCTTCTAAATTCTTCCAAAACAAGGGCTTTGGGATCTACGTCAACCAATAGTTTAGATTCCGGTAGATTGTTCAAAAATGGAATTGAACCCAAGTAAGGTGTGTCAGTGTATTTTTTGATATCATCAGCACTATCAATGATATTGTAATTCAAATATTTTATTATCAAAAATACAAGTGCAATAATAATGGCAATAAAGAAACTAATTACATAGAATGTTTTCTTATTGATTGTAGATTCTGACATTTCAGGAGTTGCAGATTGCAAAATAATAAATGGATTGGTGGTGCTTGCCTTCATGATAGTATAGGAAACACGCGATGCCAATAGTTGTTCATAGTAAGAATTGCTGGTAGATGCCAAGCGTTGCAACTTTTTGTAATCCATGATATTGGCAAAATCTTCTTGATTTTGCAAGATTCCCTTACTTTTATTAAGTTTTGCTTTTATATCTGCTTTTTCATTTCTTAAAGATTCAATATTGGTATGAATGATTTCTTTAAGAGCATTTGTTTGCACGTTTATCTGATAGTTGATATTTTGAATTTTTCCACTAGATGTAGTGTAATTGTATTGTAAATTTTCTTTTTCTATTAGTAATTGTTGTAGTTTGTCAATACATGCTCCTACATTGCCATTCATATTGTTGCCGATAATTTTTGCCATCAATTTGTAAGGGTCGTCAGTGCTAAAAGAATTTTCAATGGCATGTAATTTACGTTCCTCTTGTTCAATGGTGGCAAGTCGTGAAGTATATTCCTCTATAGATTTAGATAATTCGTCCAAAGATTTATCATTTGGATCGATAAAATTGTTGGAGCGTTTGTAGTTGTCTAAGTTTTCTTCTCTATGGTAAACCTCGTTTTCCCAAAATTCTAATTGATTATCCAAATAATTAAGCACCTGAATATAACTTTCTTGGCATTTTAGCGTATAATATTGAAAGAAATCTTCTGTGATGGCATTAATTATCATGCTTCCTTTTTTTGCATTCGGATAATAAATAGAGATTTCTATTCCTTGCGATACTTTTTCTGAAGGATAGGCTGATAATTTGCTGATATATTTTTCATTGCGTTGTGCCGGAGAAATAAAAATTACATAATAGATATTGCCTATCAAATTGTCAAGACCGGTTTTTAACTTGAGTGTTAGCGAAAAATCTTTTGTTTTAAAAGTACTTTCTGTTTGAGAAATAGTAAAATCGTATGAAAAAGTTTTTCTTTTGCTATCACAATGTATTCTTAATTTATTTTTATTTAAAAATTCAAAATAAATAGGTGTATCAAAAAGAATGTTGCTATTAGAGTCATAGGTAACTTCAAAAGCATCGTTAGGGAATAATTCCGAATCAATAATTTTTCCTTTCAAGTAATATTCAACATCCAAAGGTAATTTTGATAATGACGCAGTAAGAAAATTTTTCGATTGAATCAAGTTGATAACTTTGGTAGGATTTTCTTGTCTTGCCAAAAAGTCGCTTGTAGGTGATTCTTTGTCAATCATTCTACCTACATTTTCTTCTGATTTTTGAATAATGGTGGTGGATTTATATATTGGAATAGTATATCTAAAATATATGGCTGCAATTAGATATGCTATCAACAATAATGTTGGCAATACATACCAATATTGCTTAAGAATTTTAAATAGTATTTTTATATCAAATTCGTTGTTTAGTGTTGGTATTTCTTTTCTCATAGTTTTTGTTGAATTTGATTAACAGAATTGATAATTAGTAATGTTGTAGAAAGAAGTGTTATATAAGGATTCAACTCGTTGAGGAATCTTGTTATAGGCTTTAATCTAGGTTCAACATAAATAATGTCATTTGCTCTTAATGTTAGGTTGGCTTGTTTCATACCTTCAATAGTAGAAAGGTCCACTTGATAGACAATAGGATTTTTTAAATCACCACGAATCAATTTTATATTGTATCCTTTGCCATCGGTAATACCACCTGCCAATGCAAGTGCTTCAATGAGCGTTGTATTGTCATGTTGCAGTGTGATAACTTTGGCTGTTCCTCCGGAACCTCCTGGAAATATCGTTACTCGGTGGTTGGAGATTTTGGCTCTTACCATCGGAGAATTCATATATTGACCATAAATAGTTTCCAGAGTGTCTTCTAACTCTCTGGTAGTCATTCCACCAACAGGGAATCTGCCAATGCGTGGCAGTTTGACACATCCGTCAAATTCCACAGTATAAGTATGCCAATTGTTACTATTGCCTCTGGCAGTTCCATTTGCGGAGTTTTGTTCAAAAATTGTTTCTCCATCTTGGATATCCACTATAATGGCTAACTCATCATTAGGGGCAATGGTGTATTCTGTGTAGCGTTCTTCTTGTGGGAAAGGTGAAATATCTGCTTTGGTAGCCCTTAGCAGACGCGTAGGCATAAAGACTTTGCAAGAACTGAAACAAAGTGCCGTAAGTATGCAAACTATTAAATATTTATTCCTCATTATCAATTGGTTTTATGTTTATTGATGGTGTTGCCTATGATTGACAATATAATATATATAAATATGATTATCGGTATTGATATGAAATTCAATAAAATAACCAGTATCAAACCAATAATTAATAATATATAACGCAGAATATTGTTCTTTATTGTAAAATCATGAAATTTAAGTGATAGCAATGGGTATTCGCATAGCATGGCTATACATAGTAGTACGATTATGCCTATAGATATAATACAAAGAGTTTGATTGCTTAAACTTCTGCCCCAAAACGGAATGGATATTAATACAAAAGCCGCTGCAGGAGAAGGTAGGCCTAAAAACTGCTCGGTTTGTCGGGTGTCTAAATTAAATTTGGCCAAACGAATGGCTACACAACAACAATAGATAATACTGCATACAGCGGGTATGATATTAATATTGTATATTTCATATAAAGGCATATCGGTCAATAATGTAGAATGGGATAAAAAGTAGTACATTATAAATGCAGGTGCTAATCCGAATGACACCATATCACATAAAGAATCCAATTCTTTTCCTATATCGGACTTTGTATGTAACATACGAGCGGCGAAACCATCAAAGAAATCAAAAACAGAGGCTAATATAATCATGATTGCCGCATAATTGAATTCACATTGGGAAGCAAATAATACGGCTATACATCCACATGCGAGATTGCCTAATGTTATTGCGTTGGGAATGTGTTTTTTTATATTCATTGTCATCAATTTATTCAAACAAAGTTCCTGTAAATCCGTTCTGGTTTTTCGGTGTAAATCCCAAATGTTGGTAGGCGGCAGAAGTTACTTCTCTTCCACGTGGTGTTCGTACCAAAAATCCTTCTTGGATTAAAAATGGTTCATATACCTCTTCAATGGTGCCGGCATCTTCTCCAACAGCGGTGGCAATGGTATTCAAACCTACAGGACCACCTTTGAATTTGGTAATAATGCAAGTAAGAATACGATTGTCCATTTCATCCAAACCGTGTTCGTCAACATTAAGGGCACTTAGTCCGTAGCGGGCAATTGCCAAGTCAATATGCCCATTTCCTTCTATTTGTGCAAAGTCTCTCACTCTTCGCAATAATAGGTTGGCAATACGTGGAGTTCCACGGCTGCGTCTTGCAATTTCGTGAGCAGCTAAATGGTCAATATCTATTTTCAAAATATTCGCACTGCGGCAAATAATTTTTTCTAACGTGCTTGTGTCGTAATAATTGAGGCGAAGATTGATACCAAAACGAGAACGCAAAGGTGCTGTCAACAACCCTGAACGTGTGGTGGCACCCACCAAAGTGAAAGGGTTGAGACTTATCTGCACATTGCGGGCATTGGGCCCTGATTCAATCAAAATGTCAATTTTATAGTCTTCCATGGCAGAATAAAGATATTCTTCCACTACCGGCGACAATCTGTGAATTTCGTCTATGAATAAAACATCATTGGGTTCCAGATTCGTCAACAAACCGGCTAAGTCACCGGGTTTGTCAATAACAGGTCCTGAAGTAACTTTTACATTGACGCCCATTTCATTGGCAATAATGTAAGAAAGGGTTGTTTTGCCTAATCCGGGAGGTCCGTGTAATAGAACATGGTCTAAACTTTCACCACGTTGTTTGGCGGCGTGAACAAATATTTTTAGATTGTTGACCACTTGCTCCTGACCGGCAAAGTCGCCGAATCCGGCAGGACGAATCACTTTCTCTATTTCTTTGTCAGATAGAGGCATACGTTCGTTTCTAGGGTCTAAATTAGGATTGTCTATTTGTTTTGCCATATTTATACTGCTAAATCTTCCTCACTACGGAGGTTTTCTATAATAAAATTGGTTCTATCATCAGAGTTGTCACCCATATAGTAGGATAGCAATTTTTCAATAGAAATATCGTTATTGAGAACAACCGGGTCTAAACGAATGTTTTTGCCTATAAAATGTTTGAATTCCGGTGCAGAAATTTCTCCTAAACCTTTAAAACGAGTAACTTCCGGTTTGCCGGACATCTTTTTTAGCATTTGATTGCGTTCTTCCTCAGTGTAACAATAGTGAGTTTCTTTTTTGTTTCTAACTCTGAAAAGAGGTGTTTGCAAAATGTAAACATGTCCCGTACGTATGAGTTCGGGGAAGAAATATAAAAAGAATGTTAATAGTAATAAACGAATGTGCATACCGTCAACATCGGCATCGGTGGCAATGACAATATTGTTGTAGCGAAGATTTTCCAAGCCATTTTCAATATTCAATGCTCCCAAAAGATTGTTGAGTTCATCGTTTTCATACACTCTTAATTTAGACTGTCCATAACTATTGAAAGGTTTTCCTCTCAAAGAAAAAACTGCTTGATAATCAGCATTTCTTGATTGAGTGATAGAGCCTGAAGCAGAATTTCCTTCTGTGAGGAAAATGGTGGTTTCCAAACGTTTGTCTTCTGTTTTAGGTTTGACAGGGTCGGTGAGGTGTATGTTGCAATCTCTTAAATTTTTGTTGACAATATTTCCTTTTTTGGCACTTTCCTTTGATTGTTTTTTTAAGCCGAGAATTTCCTTACGTTCCTTTTCTGCAGCAAGAATTTTTTGCTGCCAAATGTTGGCAATGTCCGGATTTTTGTGTAAATAGTTGTCTAACAATTTACACACCATGTCATTGACATAACCTCTAACCGTAGGACCTCCTTTTTGCATATCAGTAGAACCTAGTTTGGTTTTGGTTTGACCTTCAAATTGTGGCTCTTGAATGCGGATGCTGAGGGCGGCACAAATGGATTGACGAATATCTGCCGGATCGTAGTCTTTTTTGAAATAGGTTCTTGCACATTTTACCAAAGCTTCTCGCAATGCATTTTGATGTGTACCTCCATGAATGGTGTATTGTCCGTTGACAAAGGTATAGTAATCTTCACTGGAACTATGTTGCGTTTGTGTGAGTGCCATTTCAAATTTTCCTTCTTCCAAATGAATGATAGGATAGGCCATGTTATTCACATTGACATTGTGTGCCAACAAATCTAATAATCCGTTTTTTGAAAAATATTTTTCTCCATTGCAAATGAGTGTTAAACCTTTGTTCAAAAAGGCATAGTTCCATAACATTTGCTCAATGAATTCAAAATAAAAAGTATAATTGCCAAAAATATCTTCATCGTTATCCGGAATGAAAGTGATAATAGTTCCGTTTTTCTCTTGTGTATCGCTGATAGGATAGTCGTTTTTTAAATTTCCACAAGAAAATTCAGCTATTTTTGTTTTTCCGTCACGGATAGATTGAACTCTAAAATAGCTCGAGAGTGCGTTAACGGCTTTTAAGCCGACGCCATTCATACCTACTGATTGTTGAAAAGATTTGGTGTCAAATTTCCCACCTGTATTTAAGTTATAAACGCAGTCAATAGTTTTTCCCAAAGGAATACCACGTCCATAATCTCGAACGGTAACTTGATGATCTTTGATAGAAATTTCTATGCTTCTGCCAAAACCTTGATTGAATTCATCAATAGAGTTATCAATAACTTCTTTTAAAAGTATATATATACCATCATCACGTGAAGAACCATCTCCATAGCGGCCAATATACATTCCCGAACGCTTACGGATGTGTTCCAGCCCTTCTAAAGTGATAATATTATCTTCATTGTATTCGCTCATTTTTCCCATTTATATTAAACAAGCAAAGATAGCTAATTTTATTCAAAATGGAGAAATATTTTCAGTTGATTTTATAACATTTTTCTGTTAATTTTATTGCTGAACCAAAGTGAAGGTGCCGGATGTTTCTGTAGTAGAATTTTCCAAGTAAACCAAACCGGAAAAAGTTCCTTCTATCAACGATTTTTCCTTATAACTCATATATTGTCCTCTAATTTTTAGAGCATTGAAAGTATGACCGGATCCACCATTGGGATTATAAATATTGGCAAAACCAATCGAGCCTACTATAGAATCGTTAATTTTTTTTAAAGTGGAAGAGGTATTGGAGCTTAATTCTTGTATAACTATTTCTTTATCATTGCTTTTTGTAATTTTGAAAGAATAAAAAGAAGTGTAATCTGTAGTCGTGTTGTTGTCAGTATAGGAACCGGTAAATGTGCCTAAATAGGAACCTATTTGAGGATCTTTTTTGCAACCAACAAGTGTCAACAAGGTAAATATGACAATACAAAAACGGCAGATAGAAAAATTTTTCATAATAGTGAATTTTAGATATGCAAAAATAGTCAATTTTTATTTGATAACAAAGCAAAAACTATTTTTTTTTTATTCAATTCAACAAAAAATGTTATCTTTGCAAAAAATTAGAGCAATGTATTGTAAAAAAATCTTGTTAAGTTTGATGTTGTTAGGCATGTGTGGAATATTGGCAAAAGGTCAAACTACATCTTTAAGTCCTCAACAACCAAAAACACGAATATTATTTATTTTTGATGCATCTAATAGCATGTGGGGGGATTGGCAGAGTGATAAGAAAATTCACATTGCGAACCGATTGTTATCCAAAATGATAGATAGTTTGGAAAATTATCCGAATGTGGAATTGGCATTACGTGTTTATGGTCATCAATATGAATACAAATTACACAATTGCAATGATACCAAGTTGGAAGTTCCATTTGGTCCAAATAATTTTCAAAGAATCCAGCAGAAATTAAAAACCATTCGTCCCAAGGGGACAACGCCCATAGCAATGTCGTTGGCGGCTGCCGAACAGGATTTTGCTTCCGCTACCAATAGCAGAAATATCATCATTTTGATAACTGATGGTATAGAAGAATGTTCTGGCAATCCTTGTGAAGTATCGCAAGCTTTACAACGTAAAGGTATTATGTTAAAGCCGTTTATCATTGGCATTGGTACGGGGCAAACATTGGATTTAAGTTGTGTCGGCAACTATCTTGATGCAAGTAGCGAAAAGGCCTTTGACCAAGCATTGACAATCATTATTGAGCAAATTTTTAACAAAACAACTTGCCAAGTAAGTCTATTAGATGCTAACGGAAAACCTACTGAATCAAATGTAAATATGTCGTTTATTGATGAGTCGAATAACACATTGGCATACAATTATATCCATACTATGAATCCTCGTGGATTGCCTGACACTTTGTATTTGAATGCGATGCCTTCATACCGTATAAAAGTGCATACTTTACCGCCTGTGGAAGTAGAACATGTGAAACTGAATCCGGGGACACATACGGTAATTCCGATTGATGTACCGCAAGGTAATTTATTGGTGAAGACCACAACCGCCAAAAGTACTCGTTATAATTCCGTGCCGGTGATAGTTAGAAAATCAGGAAGTGCAGAAATTGTCAACGTACAATATTTTAATATTGCAGAAAAATATTTGACAGGAAAATACGATTTGGAAATTTTGTGTTTGCCACGTGTTTATATCAATAATGTAGATGTAAGTCAAAGTTATACCACACAGATAAAAGTAGCAGATCCCGGAGTTGCCATTATTCAAAAAGGAGAATTCGGATATGGAAGTCTCTATGTTGTTAAAGATGGCAAAGATGAATGGATTTATAATTTACGAAGTGATGACACTTCAGAGTCCATCATGTTGCAACCCGGAACCTACAAAGTGGTATTTAGAAAAGATAAAGAATATCAAACAATAAAGACTTGGGAGCATGTATTTGTTGTTAAATCCAATGCAACAACCAATGTTAATGTGCCAAAATAGCGTATGGGAAAAAAGATGAAAGAAAAATTTACCATAGAAGACTTGTTGATATTAGATGCAGGTGCAGAAGGTGTTTGTATTGGCAAGTATGAGGAAAGAGTGGTTTTTGTTAACAATGTTGTACCCGGTGATGTGGTAGATGTGGAAGTCTATAAAAAGAAGCATCATTATTATATGGCAAGATTGTTACAATTGAGGTTCCTTCTGAAAAAAGAGTGGAGCCAAAGTGTGAGCATTTTGGTATTTGTGGAGGCTGCAAGTGGCAAAATATGGACTATCAAGCCCAACTCTTCTATAAACAAAAACAAGTGCAGGATCATTTTGAACGCATTGGAAAATTTTCTTTTCCTCCGTTGAAACCGATTCTGCCATCAGATAATATTTTTCAATATCGCAATAAAATAGAATATACTTTTTCTAATCGTCGTTGGCTGTCCAATGAAGAAATGGAACATGCTGATGAATTGAATTTAAATGGATTAGGTTTTCATTTGCCGGGAGTATTTGACAAAGTGTTGGATATTAATCATTGCGATTTGCATAGCGAAATCGGCAATCAGATTAGAAATAGTTTGCGAGAATTTGCTTTGAAAAATAGTATATCGTTTTATAATATTCGTACACATGAAGGTTTGCTAAGGAATGTTGTTATTCGAAATTCTGTTTGCGGAGATTTGATGGTAATAGTGGTCTTTGCCTACAAAGATAAGTTTTTAGAAATGGTGATGAATTTTTTGCGTGTTACCTTTCCGCAAATTACTTCTTTGATGTATGTTGTCAATGATAAAATGAACGATAGCATTGCAGATTTAGAAGTGCATACGTTTTTCGGAAATGATTTTATGATTGAGCAAATGGAGGATTTGCAATTTCATGTAGCTCCGCAGGCATTTTATCAAACCAATGCTTCACAAGCATTGAAATTGTATCAAACTGTGCGAACTTTTGCAAATATACAGCCGGAAGATATTGTATATGATTTATATACTGGTACCGGCACTATTGCCTTGTTTGTGGCACGATTGGCAAAAAAAGTAGTGGCAGTGGAATATGTGGATTCTGCAGTGGAAAATGCAAAAGAAAATGCAATTTTAAATCACATAGATAATGCTGTTTTTTATGTCGGCGACATGGCAAAGGTTTTTACCGATGACTTTATTGCCAAGAATGGAAAACCGGATATACTGATAGCCGATCCTCCTCGCAATGGTATGCATCCTGACGTGGTGGCTCAAATATTGAAGATTATGCCGAAACGAATAGTGTATGTAAGTTGCAATCCCGCTACACAGGCAAGAGATATTGCCTTATTGTCATCTGCTTATCAGGTGATAGCCACACAGCCTGTAGATATGTTTCCTCATACGCAACATGTGGAAAATGTGTGCATGTTGGAAAAGTTATGATATTTTTTTGTGGGCAAAAAAGATTAGAGAAATAAAGCAAATAGCATCTATGGCAATAAAGACGGCAATGCTATTTTCGTGTGTAAAATGTGTAACAGCAAAAAATAACAAAGTTCCCAATAAGACAAAAATAAAAGTCATCAAATTCATGTAGGCAAGCATGTCTCCGTTTTTTTGTCCGGTATTAGCTTTTTGTATTAAACTCAGACAGGGTACTTCATAACAACCGCCCATAAAGGCAATAATAAAAATCAATATCGCACATGTGATAATAGATGGATTGAAAATGATAATGGATGTTATACAAAGTATCATTCCTATCAATCCTGTAAGTATTAGTGTTTTGCGTTTGAATATATTGCAAAGTTTACCCGTTACGGTGCAGCCGATAGCAATGCCGATAGCGGCAATTGTCATAACAATGCCTGAAGTAGTGTTGCTTTGTGCTAAAGTTTGTGTACAATGTATAAGTAGGTTCATTTGCAAAATGCCGGCAATCATCCAGAATGATGATTCGCCGAAAATACCTGCATTGACACCTTCAAATTGTTTGGCAAAAAGAAAAGCTTGTTTTAGAAATTTTATAGGGTTGGTAGTGCCGTTATAGTCACTTTCCGGATGTTCTTCCACTTTAATGAGACGACACATAAAATAGCCGCCAAAAGCAAATAGAAACAATAAGCCGACAACTATATGAACAATATAATGGTCTGAAAGGAATGAAGATAAGAAAGTTCCTGTTAAAATGGCCAAAAACGACATAGTCTCAAAAACACCACTGCCAAAGTTCACACCTTCTTCTCCGCCAATTTCCTTTATCAGTCCGTATTTTGTAGGAGAATACATGCAACTTTGGATACCCATGAGTAAAACAGCAACAAGTGTGAGCCATATATTTTGGCAATAGAAGCCAACTCCGGCAATGGCAACAATCGGAAATTCCAGTAATTTGCAAATACGGAAAATTTTGTGTTTTGCATACTTGACAGCGATTTTTCCACTTAAAGGTGAAAAAGTAAGATATGGAATCACCAATGCTGCCGAAACAGCTGTTGTGAGTTGTGAGGTGTTCAGCCATGACCAACTTGCTCCAATATAGACAATGCAGAACTTCATGAAATTGTCATTCAATATGCCTAAAAAATTGGCAGAAAACAAACTTATCCAGTTTTTAGTAATTTGTTTCATGAGTTTTGAAATTAATAAAATTCAGTTCAAGACAAATTAGAGGTTTTTGTCTCAATTGCAAGTCCCAAAGGTAAACAACATTATCTTTTTTCTTCATTTCGATTAAATGTTTTTTTTATTTCTACTTGCAGTAAATAAAAATCTTCTTTTTGTAAAAGAAAATCTTTTAGTGTTACATCTGCGTCTTTTTTGAAGCAGATGAATGAATAGATACAACTTGTTGTATAAGAAATGCTTGTGATAATTCCGACAAGAGTTAGTGCTTGTAAATAGGGAAGAGATTTTAAAAGCGGAATGGAGGCAAATCCTAAAACTGCCGTTACGATCAAACCAATAATGGAGGCAATAGTGTTGATTTTGAATTTCCCCAAACCGGAAAAGTAATGAGCTAAAATGACATTAGCAGAAAAAATAAAAATCCCGATTCCTAATACATACAAAACCGGCTTTACTTCTATAAATTCGGGACCAAAAATGAAAGCAAAAATTTCTTTTGGCAGGCATAATAAAACAATAATGGCTATTAAGGCAAAATAAATGGATAGTTTTGTGAAGGCAAGTGTGATTTTTTTTGCATATTGTTTATCATTATGGCAGTTGGAAATATGTGTATATTGGATAGTGGAAATACTTTTGGGCAAAATCCAAATCGATTCAGATAGTTTTGTTCCTAAATCATATATTCCTAAAGCTTTACGTCCGGAACAAAATTCTATAATATAATAATTTAATCGATAATTGAGCATTTGTGCAAGATTGGCCAATTGAATGGTGATGCCGTATTTTGCCAATTGTTTCAGTAAGTCGCAAATGCCGGAAAATCCTTTATATTGTGTGCCTTTTATAGCAGGTATGATGGATATAATTGTAATTATCAAATAGGAAAGTGAGTAGGCAATAAAATAGGAAGAAACTTGCTGATGGTTTCTAATAAATATGAAATAGCAAAGCCATATTGCCAACATCACTATTTGCATAAGCGAACAAATGTTGTAAAGTGCAATTTTCTTTTTGGATAAAAGAATTTGCATATTTATAGAATAAAATGATACACAAATAGTTGAAAAAATAAACAAACCAAAATATTCCATGGGTATCAGTTTGAATATAAACATGATACCACTACCTATCAAATTGATAATTATTGAAGAAAGATAAGCAATAAAGATAATTTGAAAATGGTCGTATCGTGGCAATGTATATACAATGGAATCACTTCCCAAAACGGATGTAAAAATTTGTAATATGCTGATGCCTAATACAAACAAACCGATTGTTCCAACTCCTTCTGCATGAAAATAATTAGTATTGACAATCACCAATCCGAATGATATCAATACACACAAAAGTCTTGTTCCGAAAGTTCCAAATATTTTCTTCAGCATTTTTTAATGTGCTTCTAACCAATTTTGTCCACATTTCATGTCAATGGAAAGCGGAATAGGCATGTTGATGACGGTTGTCATGTTTTTATTGACAATTTCTTTTACCTTTTCTACTTCGTCCAAAGGTACGTCTAAAACTAATTCATCGTGAACTTGTAAAATTATTTTAGCCTTCAAATTATTGTTTTTCAAATCTCTGTAAATGTTTATCATGGCAATTTTAATCAAATCGGCAGCCGTTCCTTGAATAGGGGCATTGACGGCGTTTCGTTGATCAAAACTTCGTAGATTGTTGTTCTTGGAATTAATATTTCTCAAGTAACGTCTTCGTTTCATGATAGTTTCTACGTAACCATGATTTTGAGCAAATTCTATTTGTTGATTGATATAATCTTTGATGCTTGGAAATTTTTCAAAATATTGTTCTATCAATTGTGCTGCTTCGGTGCGGGAAATATTCAGTCTTTCTGCCAACCCAAAGGCACTCATTCCGTATAGGATGCCAAAATTAACGGCTTTGGCATGTCTTCTCATGTCTTTTGTAACATCGGTTATGTCAACGTTATATATTCTGGCAGAAGTGGCAGCATGAATATCAACATTGTGCATAAAGTCGTTGAGCATATTTTCATCGTGGCTCATTACGGCTGCCAATCGCAATTCAATTTGTGAGTAGTCAGCAGCGATAAGTGTGTATTGAGGATTGCTGGGAACAAATGCTTTGCGAATTTCTCTACCGTCTTCATCGCGAATAGGAATATTTTGTAGATTGGGATTGCTGGAACTTAAGCGACCTGTGGCTGTAACAGTTTGATTGAATTGTGTGTGCAATCTGCCTGTTTTCTTGTTTACCAGCAAGGTGAAAGCATCTACATAAGTGGATTTTAATTTGCTTAATCCTCTAAATTCTAAAATTTTACTGATAATTGGATGTTTGTTCTCCAATTTTATCAAAATATCTTCTCCTGTTTGATATTGTTTTGATTTTGTGAGTTTTGCATTGTCGATAATGCGTAATTTTTCAAAAAGAATAATTCCTAATTGTTTGGGAGACCCGATGTTGAATTCTTCTCCCGCCATTGCATAAATATCCTTTTTGATAGCGGAGATTCTTTCGTCCAAAACGATAGAATAGTTTTTCAAACAATCTATGTCAATTTTCACTCCGGTTTCTTCCATTTCTGCCAATACCGCCACCAGCGGCATTTCAATTTCGTTGAACAATTTTGTGGCTTCTCGTTCTTCCATCAATTTGGCAAAAACAGGTTTTAATTGAAAAACAATGTCAGCTTGCTCACAAAAGTACCAAAAATCATTGTTGGAGGCATACATCAAATTGGAATGCAAATAGTTGTCAGAAAGATTTTCTATATTGTGTCTTGCTTCCGGTTCTAATATATAGTGTGCTAAAATAGTGTCAAAACAGTTATTTTGAATTTCCATGCCACATGTGTGGAATATTTTGATGCTATTTTTGAGTTCGTAGGTGATTTTTTCTTGCTTGTTGGTGAAAATTTCTTCCAAGATGTTGAGCCAAGCTATTAATGCTTCTTTTCTATCGGGAAGTTGTACATAAGTGGCTTTGTCTTTTTCGGTGCAAAATGCGAGTCCTAATAAACTTTTGCTTTGGTCAATATTAATTTTAATGTTAGGAATGAATGCAAAACAATTTTTGGTTTTGATATTTTCAATAAATTTTGCCAATTCCTGAATGTTGGTTATTTGGTTGTATGTCTTGTTACTATTGAGGGAGTTGTTGATGCTTTGAGAAAATAAGTCAGGGAACAAACTATCTGAAAATGTAGTCGGTTTAGTGGTAGTTTGCTCTAAATTGAAATCTTTGATAATACGTTGATAAAGTGTTCTGAATTCCAATTCGTCAAAAATCTTTTTCAGTTTGCCAACATCTGGTTTGTCAAATTTCAATTGTTGTTCGTCAAATTCTATAGGTACATCAAGTATAATGGTTGCCAGTGATTTTGACAAGATAGCATCTTCGCTGCCATCTTTTACTTTTTGTTTAAGTTTTTCATTACGAATCAAATCAACATTTGCAATCATATTTTCTATGCTGCCAAATTGTTTAATGAGATTTTTGGCACCCACTTCACCAATCCCTTTTATGCCGGGGATGTTGTCAACAGCGTCACCCCAAAGACCTAAAATGTCAATCAGTTGTTCAGGTTCGTTGATGGAATATTTCTCGCAAATTTCTTTCACTCCCAATATCGAAATTTCCGAACCTTTGTGTGCGGGTTTGTATATAAAAATATTTTCTGATACTAATTGCCCGTAATCTTTGTCGGTAGTCATCATGTAGGTGGTAAAACCTTGTTGTTCTGCCTTTTTTGCGAAGGTGCCAATGATATCATCGGCCTCGTAGCCGCTTAGTCGTAGTATGGGAATGTTGAAAGCATCTAAGATGGCGTCAATATAAGGCAAGGATGCTACAATATCTTCAGGGGTGGCATCTCGATTGGCTTTGTATTGTTCAAAATCAGCGTGTCGCACTGTAGGTCCGTGGCTGTCAAATGCCACTGCCATGTGTGTCGGTTTTTCCGCTTTTATTACTTCATATAATGTATTAGTAAAACCCAATATGGCTGAAGTGTTCAAACCTTTTGATGTAAGACGTGGATTTTTATTCAACGCATAGTATGCCCTAAATATTAATGACATAGCGTCAAATAAAAACAATTTTTTTTCTTTCTGCTCCATGTTCTTTATTTTACAAAGTTGCAAAGATAGTATTTTTCCCCAAGATAACGTTTTAAAAGGGCATCTATTGTAGGTTTTTTGCCTTTAAATCGAATATACAACTCCATGGCATCGACATTGCCACCTTGTGAGAGGATGTTTTCCCGAAATCTTTTGGCAGTTTCTTTGGAAAAAATACCCTTGTCGGAAAATTCTGCAAAGGCATCATCGGCGAGCATTTCCGCCCATTTATATCCATAATAACCGGATGCATAACCACCGCCGAAAAGATGTGAAAAAGCTGTACTGATGCAGGTGCCTTTTACATGTGGCAAAACTTGTGTAATTTGTGTGATTTTTTCTTCTATTGCTTCCAAATCTCCTTCCCAATCAGTTTTTTGACTGTGCATTTGCATATCTAATAAGCCAAAAGTGAATTGTCGCATATTGTAGTAGCCGGACAAAAAATTGTCGTGAAGTTTTATTTTTTCTATCAAATCGGCTTTGATTGGTTCATGATTTTGATAATGAAAGGCAAATGTTTGCAAAAATTCGGTTTCGGTGGCCCAATGTTCCATGATTTGAGATGGTAATTCAACAAAATCTCTTACAACGGATGTTCCTGACAATGAATTATATCTCACTTTTGACAACAACCCGTGTAAACCGTGTCCAAATTCGTGCAAGAAAGTACTTACTTCGTTGAAGGTTAACAAAGAAGGCATATCAGCAGTTGCAGGTGTAAAATTGAATACCAGCGATACTATCGGAAGTATTTTGTTGCCATCAGCATCAAAACCTTGATCTTTAAACGATGTCATCCAAGCTCCGTTGCGTTTACTATTTCTCGGGAAGAAATCCATGTAGAGTGTACCAATCTTTTCTTCGTTTTCAAAAATTTCGTATGCTTTTACATCGTTTTGATAGACAGGTATTTTTGAATTTTCTTTGATGTGAATGCCATAAAGTTGTTCGGCTAACGAAAAAATGCCTTTTTGTACATTTTCTAATTGGAAATAAGGTTTTACTTCTTGTTCGTCATATTGAAAATGAGCAAGTTGATATTTATTTGCATAGAAGGACCAGTCCCAGGCTTGCAATTCTCCTTCAAAATGGTTTTCATGAGCAAATTCGGTCAACATTTTCACTTCTTCTTGTGAAACCGGCTTAAAAATATTGATCAATTGATGAAGAAAATCAAATACTTCTTTGCTTGATTTTACCATCCTTTCTTCTAAAACATAGTCAGAATAGGTTTGATACCCAAGTAGTTGTGCTAATTCTTTCCGCAAGTGGAGAATGTCAAAAATAGTTTGTGAATTGTCAAATTTTCCACCAAAGGCACGGCTATTATATGCGAAATAGATTTTTTTTCGTAAATCTCTATTTTCTACATATTTAATAAATGCGGAGTAACTTGGCATAGATAGGTCAAATGACCAACCGTTGTCGTGCGATTTTTCTAATGCCTTTGCATGGGCAAGTGCTAATTCGTTTTCCGGTAGTCCTTTTAATTGGTCTTTCTCATTTTCAGGAAAATACATTTCAAATGCAGTAGTTGCACTTAAAAGATTGTTTTTGAATTGCAGACTTTTTTTTGACAATTCTTCTACCAATTTCTCGTAGCGTTTTCTATCGTTTGCATTCAAATTGGCACCATTACGGCAAAACGATTTATAATTGTCAGTCAGCAGTGTAAGAGCGTCTTCCGCCAAATTTAAAGAATCACGTTTCTGATAAACATGCTTAATTTTCTGAAAGAGTGCATCATTTAAGAAAATATAGTTGGAAAACTCTACTTCTATCGGAATCAATTTTTCGGCAATTTCTTGTAGTTCTTCGTTTGATTCTGCTTCCAAAAGATTATAGAAAATATTGCAAATATCACTATATAGCATGCCATTTTTGTCCAAGGCGACAATGGTATTTTCAAAGGTTGGTTCTTCAGGATTGGCTACTATTGCATCTATTTCTTGTTTGGCTCGGCTGACAGCAAATTGTATGGCCGGCAAAAAATCTTCAGACTTAATTTTGTCAAAAGGAGGTAGTATCCAGTTGTTTAACAATGGGTTGTTGTTTATTTCTTTTTGCATAATCTTTTTTTTGCAAAGATAACACAAAATTATGAATTAAAACTGCTTATTACTTCTTGCCGGATGAGGTTTGTTTAGGTATGAAAATTTCTTGTTTTAGTGAGATGTTGAAAGTGACTTATGTCAAAATAGATTGAGTTTAAATTATTTTAGTGTTTGATTGTTAGAAAATTATATGATTAAAAATATTGCCATATAATTTTTTGCACAAATATTTGAAAAAAAATGTTATCTTTGCACTTGGTTTGTAAGTCGGCAATCATGTAAAAATTTGCCGGTTATTTAAAAGATTTTCAATAGAATATAGATTGATGGTAAAGTACAAAAGAATTTTATTAAAAATAAGTGGAGAGTCCTTGGCAGGAAAAAGCGGCAGCGGTATAGATACCGAAATGCTGAATTATTTTTCAACAGAGATTAAATCTGCAGTTGATTGTGGAGTGGAAATTGCAGTTGTAATCGGTGGCGGAAATATCTTTCGCGGATTACAAGGTGCTAAAAACGGATTCGACCGTGTACAAGGGGATTATATGGGTATGTTGGCTACTACTATCAATAGCATGGCTCTACAAGGAATGTTAGAATCTTTGGGAGTAAAGTCTGTTGTGTTAGGAGGTTTGGCAATAGACCCTGTATGTGAAAAAATGAGCAGCAGGCGTGCTATGGACTATTTGAAGCAAGGCAATGTTGTAATCATAGCCGGAGGGTCAGGCAATCCGTTCTTTACTACTGATTCTGCAGGTGCTTTGCGAGCTATAGAAATCCATGCAGATATATTGCTTAAAGGTACTAGAGTGGATGGTGTATATGACAAAAATCCGGAAACATGTCCTGATGCAGTGAAATTTGATGAAATTACTTTTGACGAAGCATACGAAAGAAATCTTCATATTATGGATTTAACGGCATTTACACTTTGCAAAGAAAATAATATGCCTATAATAGTATTCAATATGAATACGCAAGGCAATTTATATAAAGTGGTAAATGGAGAAAAAGTAGGTACAAAAATTTTAAACGAATAAACTATGGCAGAAATTGATCAAATTCCTCAAGAGGAAACACCGGAAGAAAGAAAAAGGCGGGCAAAAGCAAAAAATAGAGTCAATATGCGTATTCATTGCACCATATTTATTTTAGTATGTGCATTGCTTTGGGTATTGTATTTTTTTCTGTTCAAGGATAGTGATTTAGGTCGTTCAATGTTGAAATTTTGTGCAGGATTGACACTTATTTGGTTTATTATTGTCTATTTTCACTATTTGGTGGTATTCAAATGGGGAAAATCTTATGTAGACAAAGAGGTGAGAAAATTGCGTAAGAAAGAACAACAAGAAAAAGAGAAAGAACAACAAGAGCAAATGGAATCAGGAGCTGTTGAAACACAAGGCAATGATGGTCCTTTTGCTGAAGAATAATTATAAAACAAATAAATATTATGGTAACAACAAGTAGTGAATGTTTGAGTGAAATGAAAAATGATATGACCAATTCACTCAACTTTTTGAAAAAAGAATTAGAGCAAATTAGAGCAGGCAAGGCTAATCCAAAAATGTTGGAAGGTGTCAAAGTAGATTATTATGGTACGCCGACCCCTATTGAGCAAGTGGCAAGCATAGGCACACCGGATCCTAAGCAAATATTGATTCAACCTTGGGAAAAAAGCATGATAGGACCTATTGAAAAAGCGATAATGGCTGCCAATTTGGGTTTCAATCCACAAAATAATGGAGAAATAATCCGTGTAATAGTGCCAACTTTGACGGAAGAAAGACGTAAAGAATTGGTAAAAAGAACAAAACAAGAAACAGAACAAGCAAAAGTCAATATAAGAAACATTCGTAGAAATGCCAACGATCAAGCCAAAAAATTGAAAGACAATGGCGTTTCAGAAGACGAAATCAAAAAGTTAGAAAACGACATCCAAAAAGCAACCGATACCTTTATTGCTGATATTGACAAGTTGTTTGCCATGAAAGAGAAAGAAATAATGACTGTTTAACATAAGATTAAGTAAAAGAAATGAGTATAACTAAATTAGATCAACTTTTAGAAGTTGTAAAAGCTAAAGGTAAAAAAAGATTGGTAGCAGCATACGCTAACGATGCTCACACCATAGAAGCTGTGTATAATGCCATACAGGCAGGTATAGTAGAAGCTACATTAGTCGGCGATGAAGAAACAATTAAAAATGTTTGTAAAGAACATAACTTTGATGCATCGGTATTCAAAATAGTACAAGAAGCCGATGAAACCAAGGCCGGCACCGTAGCTGTAAGTCTTATCAACAAAGGTGAAGGCGACATATTGATGAAGGGTTTGCTCAGTACTGACAAATATATGCGAGCTATCTTAAACAAAGAAAATGGTTTGATGCCCGGTAAAAAGAATGATATGCTTACACATATAGCTGTTTTCCAAATACCGAAATATCACAAATTGTTGATAGCAAGCGATGTGGCAATTATTCCTGCTCCGGATATGAAGCAAAAACAAGCCATATTGGGATATTTGGTTAGCACTGCCAAATCCTTACAAATAGAAAAACCGAAAGTAGCTGTATTGGCTGCAACCGAACAAGTATCTACCGGCATGCCGGCTTGTGTAGAAGCCGCTATTATCTCTAAGATGGGAGACCGTGGTCAGATAAAAGGAGCTTTGGTAGATGGTCCTTTAGCATTGGATGTTGCCATAGATAAAGAAAGTGCTCAAATTAAGAAACTTACAGGTGAAGTAGCGGGTGATGCCGATTGTTTGTTATTCCCGAATATAGAATCCGGCAACGTGTTCTATAAAGCTTGTACCAAATTCGGCGGAGCTGAATTGGGATGTATGGTAGTCGGTGCAAAAGTGCCTTGTGTACTTACCTCACGTGGAGATTCTGCAAAAACAAAGATGTATTCTATTGCTTTGGCAGCAATTTCCGCAAAATAATAATAGAAAATCATTTTGTATTTTTTAATTCATTTTACAGCCGTAACTTTCTGTTACGGCTTTTTTATTTGTTGAAAATCAGTTGCTTGTTTTAAAATAAAAAAAACATCAAAGAAAAAGTCAGTTGATATTGTTTTTTTTAGTATTTTAGCAAATTGAAATTTTACGTATTAAAAATATGATTAAAGGATTACGAAAGTTAGGTTATTTGTTTGCCATGATGCTGATAATCAATATTTCAGCATTTGCCCAAAAATCTCCGTCTGCCGAAGCTGACAAAGCGTTTGCAACGTTTCAATACACAGAAGCAGCGGAATTATATAAAAAAGCATACGGAAAAGTTAAGAAGAATCCGGTTGAAAAACGCCGTATTATGTTCCGTATGGCAGAATGCTATTCCATGAGCGGAGATTTGAAAAAAGCAGAGCAACAATATTTGCGTTTGGAAAAAGTCAATTATCAAAAAGATAATCCGCTTATTTTCTTGCGTTTAGCAGATATTTATAGAATTAAAAAGGATTATCCGACCGCTTTGAAGTATTATGAAAAATATCAGAAATTGCGTCCAAAAGATCCGAGAGTAGAATCTAGAATAGAATCTTGTAAAGTAGCTCCGCAGTGGATTAATAATCCAACTCGTCATGAGGTGGAGAACATGAAAAAATGGAATACTGCTCAAAGTGATTGGTCTCCGGCATGGGGGCTTCCTACCAAAGAAAATCAAATAGTATTTACTTCTTCTCGAGAAGGTAGTACCGGTAAAAATATGGATGTATGGTCAGGTCAGGCATTTTCAGATTTATATAGCACTACCAAACCAAAAAGCAAATTGGTAGATTTTCCGGGGGAATGGACTACTCCTGTTTTGTTAGATAAAGAAAATATTGTCAATTCGGATGCCAACGAAGGTGAAGCCACTTTCAATCCTAAAGGAACAACTATGTATTTTACTCGTTGTCCAAACGAAAAAAAGACTCTTTCTTATTGTAAATTGTATCAAGTTACTAAAAAAGGAAAATCTTGGGGTGCACCTACAGAAATAAAAATAGGTCCGGATTCATTCGACTATGTTCATCCTTGTATTTCCAGCGATGAATTAGAGTTGATATTTGTTTCGGATATGCCGGGAACAAATGGCGGTTACGATTTATGGTCTATTTCTCGTAGTAAAAAAAGCAAACCATTTGAAAATCCTGTTAACTTAGGTACTGTTGTCAATAGTGGAGACCACGAAATGTTCCCATCTTTGGAAAATGATTCTACTTTATATTTCTCTTCCAAAGGACATGTCGGTTTAGGTGGTTATGATATTTTTAGAACTAAAAAAGTCAATGGAGAGTGGACTACTCCGGAAAATTTAAAATATCCTATCAATTCCGAAGCAGATGACTATGGTATTATTTTCGACCATTCCAATGTAATAGATCCTGCATCAGGATTTCCTTTTGTAGAAAAAGGATATTTCACCTCTAATCGTGCCGGTGGCAAAGGAATGGATGATATTTGGACATTTAAACTTCGCCCATTGGTTTTCACCATTTCCGGTTATGTAAAAGATAGTGTTACCCGTCAATATGTTGATGGAGCAACAGTTACTCTGACTGCATCAAATGGAGTTTCTTATAAAACCACTACCGATGTAAAAGGTTATTATAGTTTTGACAAAACAAAAGTTTTGGGTGAATTGACTTATGATTTGTTGGTGCAAAAGAGCGGTTATTATGAAAATGATAATTGTAAAGGTAGAGAAACCACAGTAGGATTAACCGAAAATAAAGACTTGCGTCATGATTTCTTAATCAATCCTATTCCGAAAGAACCGGTTGTTTTGCCTGATATTTTGTACGATTTGGCAAAATGGGATTTGAAACCGCAATATGAAGATTCTTTGCGTGGTTTGTTGAAGATTATGCAAGATAACCCGACTTTGGTTATTGAGTTGCGTTCTCACACCGACTTTAGACCTATTCCAATGACCAATGATACCTTGTCACAACGTCGTGCAGAATCTTGCGTACGTTTCTTGATAGAATCGGGTATAGATCCTGACCGTTTGGTAGCAAAAGGTTATGGTGAAAAAGTACCTCGCGTTTTGGAAAAAGATAAAGTATCAAGAGGTATTACTTTCAAAAAAGGAACTGTTTTGGATAGTGCTTTCATCTTGAGTTTGCCGAAGAAAGACCAAGAAGCCGCTCACGATTTGAATCGTCGTACTGAATTTATGATTCTAAGAGACGATTATGTTCCAAAAGGACATGTAGATGCAGTAGAAGATGGCGGAGCATCCATTGTCAATATCGTAACAGAAGTTTCTATTCCGGTTGAGACAGATGAAGACTTAACTTATGGCACTTGCTATTTGAATAGCAAAACAATGAAATTCTTATTGGAACCTAAAGGTGAAAAAATGACTATTTCATACGATCAAGCAATGGCATTTTTGAAGGAAGCTATTATCACTGTAGGTGACTTTGAATTGGGAGAAAAGGCTATTGTAGCTGAAGATGGTACTATCATTGATGGCGTGAAAGTTTATCTACAAACTTTACGTATTAGCGATGATGTGATGGAAAATGTGGAAATGACGGTTGTAAAAGGACAAAAAGTTCCTGTAGTAATCGGAAGAGAAACATTTGAAGACAACTTCGGTACTTATAGAATCGATAAGGCAAATCAAAAACTTATCTTCGATAAGAAATAATAAATATTAATGTAAAAAAAAAGCAGCGATTTTCGCTGCTTTTTTTTATGGATGAATTTCAGTGAAAATTTTTTCAAATGCTTGTCTAAGTCGATTTTTATCTTTTATCAGCATTTGCAATTCTTTCAAATTGGCGGCATTGTCGGAATAGGGTATCCATAATTTTAAATAGCCGCCTTCGGCGTATTTTTCGTTCAAATGTCGTAGAAATCGTTGATAATGAAATTCTTTGCTTTCGTTAGGATATTTGTCCAAGCCGAATTGAATGGTGCGAAGCAAAATCTTGTGTGTGGAAATATCCCTATCGGCTTCTGCGACAATTTTTCCGTAAATGCTTCGAGGGGCTGTTTTAGATGATGCTCGATGGTCTTCAACGGCTTCTTTCATGATGCCGATTTCCTCTTCTGAAAACCATTTTTTAAGATTGTTGTCGGCTAAAAGAATTTTTCCCGATTCAATATGATGTGTATCGCGGTCAATGGCAATGCCTAAATCGTGATAGGCGGCAATAGTAAACACCATATTGATATTTACTTGGTAGTGAGCTGCCAAATCCAAACTTGTTTTGATAACTGTTTGAACATGGTCAAGATTGTGAGCATGGTCAAAATGAGCATATTGCGGAATAATATTTTTATTGATATAATCTGCCAAATTTGTATCTATTTCCACCATTTTGAATAAATATTTAATGTAAAAAAACGAAAATGAAAATAAAAAATTGCTTAAAAGTTGCAATTGAAAAAAGTTAGGCAAAAAAATGTTATCTTTGCAACATGTTTGTAAAATATGTAAGAGCATTTTTTGTGTTGTCCATTTTGATGATAGGCAGTGGCAATTTGTTTGCTCAGGAAACAACAAACGAAGACACTACCGCTACGATGGATAAAGAAGGAGGTTTGAATTATGCTCCTGCCTATTTTTATTATCTCAATACTTCTATTGCCAAATGTAAGGATTTGCAATTGATAGATACATCAGTATTGAATGCTTATTGTGAAGATATTTCCTTAAATAGTCATCATCTTTATGCTACTTTAGGTTGTTTTGGACAGGCACAAAAAGCAATGAATTTTAATTTTTCTCGTAAACATGGCTTTCAGTATAAACAATTGCCTTATGATAGTTATTTGAGGACGTTTGAAAATTGGAAAATTTATTCATTGCCGACAGTTTATACCAATTTATCATACGATTTTGCTTCCGGAAAAGAAAATCACTTTTCGGCTACTCATGCACAACATATTTACGAAGGTCTGACATTGAATGCAGGTTTGGAAACTATCTTAGCAGAGGGTCGCTATGTCAATCAAGCATTAAGAGATGTCAATGTTGGTGTGGGTTTAGACTATGTGATGCCCAATCGACGATATGGTATAAAACTATATTATTCTTTTACAATGATGAAGTTGGGTGAAAACGGAGGTATTTTGTACGATACTGCCTTTGCTGCGAAAAAAAATGTGCGTCTGTTAGATGTTCATTTTACGACTGCAGAAAATAATACAATGGACAATCATATTTTTTTAAGGCATTATTTATCCATTTCTCCTAATGCAAAAGAAGATAAAAGAAAGGTGAATGTCGGTTATATAGTTCACGATTTGGACTATCATGCTACAAGATATATTTTTCATGACGATGAAGTGTCGGCAACCGATTTTTATGATTATCATTTATTTAATAATGATACCACCTACACCCGCATTCGTTTTCGTCAGTTGAAAAACAGTGTCTATTGGTCAAGTTATATGCCTGAAGATACCATTATTGAAAAACCGTATTTTCTTCATTTAGCGGCAGGTGTCAATCATTCTTTGAATATGGTATATGATACCACCGGTCGATTTTTAGACAACCAATTCACTCCATTTGCCACCATACAGACAAGATTGTTTGGTCGTTTAGAAATAGCTGCAGATGCGTATTTTACTATCAACGGCTACAATGCAGGAGATGTAACGGTTGAAGGAAATGTATGTCTGGATATTGGCAAGCAACATACATGGCAACATACCATAGAGACAGATGTGAAATTTTATAATTTTTCACCCGATTATATTTTTTCGCATTATTTATCCAACAATTATTTGTGGAACAATCATTTAAAAAAGCAGCAAAACTTCCTTGTTGATGTTAAATGGAAATATTTGTCCTATGATATTAGTGCAAATTATTATATGTTGAATCATTACACTGTTTTTCAAGAAAAAAGCAAGGTAATGCAGATGGACAAATTGACCAATGTTTATCAATTGGCAGCATATATTCCGTTTACTATCAAAGGTTTTGGCTGGACGGCAAATATGTATCTGCAATATTGTGACAACAAGCAGTTGCACATTCCTGTTTTTGCCACCAGACAAACGATGTTTTACGGGTTTTATTTCTGCAAAAAGAAATTAGAGGAAAAATTATTTGTGGTGTTAGGTTTGGATTTCTTGTACAATACATCTTACTATGCCGATGCATACAATCCGGCTTTGCAACAATTTTATCTTCAATCGGATACTAAAGTTGGCAATTATGGTTATTTAGATGTATTTTTGAAAGCAAAAATAAATCGATTTGTTTTACAAGCTAAATGGACACATGCTTGGGCGGGTTTGTTTGGAAGAAATTATTATTTTACACCACATTATCCCAGCAAAGATATGGGTTTTGCCGTAGGCATTGCATGGCGATTCCACGATTAGTGGAATATTTTATCTAAAAATTCGATGAAAAGTTGAGGTTTGAAAATCAAACTGAAAACAAATCCATAAATGCCACCCCAAAAATGTGTGTTGTGGCCGATGTTGTCTTGTCCGTGTTTGTTCATATAGGCGGAATAGGCGAGATATCCGATGCCGAAAATAACAGCTGGAATGCCGATGGGAATAAAGAAAAGATATAATTTTTGTGTCGGGAAAAGCAAAATGGATGCGAATACAATGGCAGAGGTAGCTCCTGAAGCCCCAATAGCGATGTAGTTGTAGTCTTCTTTGTGTTTGATAAAATCCGGTAATGTGGAAACTATAATGGCAGAAAGATAAAGAATCAGATACATAAATTTTCCCCAGTTATCCCACAAGTAGCAGTAAGTATCTTCTACAATAGAACCAAACATATAAAGAACAAACATATTAATAAGCAAGTGAGACCAATTAGCATGTACAAATCCATAGGAAATCATTCTATCCCATTGATTATATTGAACGATGGCTGTCGGGCTAAAACACAAGCGGTTGAACCATGATGCTTGTCGAAAAGAAATGATAGAAACAGCACAAGTGATGATGATAATGAAAAAGTTGATGCTCATGCAGATGGATTAAAATAGGTGGAAAATAAAATGCCCTATTGTGCGGACACACAATATCACTGAAAACAACATCAACAATCCTCCCACCACTTTGTTGCTATAGAAGATTAGTTTGGGAGAAAGCAGGTGGGAAATTTTGTTGGCGAAATAAGATTTCAAGGTATCGGTTGAAAATATCATGATTTCTATACCGATAAGAAATATTACTGCATTAGCAGTTGTTCGATTACTGGTAGCAGAAACAACAATCGCCAGCCACATCATCCACAAAAATGGATTCATAATATTGAGAAAGAATCCTTTGCCGATTTGAGTAAATACGTCTCCCCATTTGATTTTCAGAGGGAGCGGAATTTCTATGTCATTTTTTGTTTGTGGAAGTTTTGTCCGAAGAAAAAGATAGATGCCATATATCATTAAAACAGCAGTTCCTAAAAATCCTATTATGATTTGGAAAGTGTCGTTGGCAAAAAATCTCATTAAGCCAAAATAGCATCCAAACATAAGCAAACTATCGCTTAAGGCAATGCCGATGGCTAATTGCATGCCGGAATAGAATCCTTTGTTCATGCTTGTTTGCAAAATTGCAAAAAAAGCCGGCCCAATGACAATGACAAAGGGCAATCCTAACAACAATCCTTCTAAAAATGATAGAAACACGAGTGTCTTTTAATTAAAAAATGCACATCTCTTAACGAGATGTGCATTAAAAAATTGTTTAACCACAATGATAAAATTCTTTAACAATATCCATCATTTTGTCAGGATTTTGTTCTAATTCTTGTCGTAGATTCTTGTCATTGTGAGATTTTAAGATATCAATTACACCATTGATAATTTCCGGTGTAAATACATCGTATTTTTCAAAGATAGCTCTTTGGCTGTTTAACATTTCTGCAGATTCCCAGCAAGATGTTGGCAGACTCTTTAAGTTAGCCACCAAATCTTTATATTTATCTTCGAAAATATTAACATCTACATAGGTTTCTTTTGCTTTGTCTAAAGCATTTTCCATTTCCCAACCTGTACGAGCGGCAACTGTCAAGCCTGCCAATAGCAAATAAATGTTGGCAGAGCCGTCCGGACATCTGAATTCAACAGTTTGTTTTTGCGAACCATCGGTTGTAGTTGGTGTTTCTAATGGATTTTCGTTGGAAACCATGTCGGTTTTGGCAGTCCATCCGAGAGGAACACGTACCAATACAGAACGATTTCTGTCACCCCAACAAACGGTAGTAGGAGCTTCTTGATGTGGAACCAAACGGAAATAAGAAGTCGGATTCATATTGCCGAATGCTGTTAAAGATGGAGCACATTCCATGTAGCCGGCGATGGCTTTGCGAGCAGTTTCGTTCAATTGTCCGTCTGTTACCATGGCATTTTTACCATTGTTATCTACAATGCGAGTGTGAATGTGCATGCCGCTTCCGGCTTTTCCGACAGTGATTTTTGGTGCAAAGGTAACATCTAATCCATATTCATAAGCCAAACGACGGATAATCCATTTAGCCATAATAAGCTGTAATGCTGATTGTTCTACATCTGTAACCAAAAATTCTATCTCATTTTGTTCGTAGATTCTGCCGTCTAATGTAAAATTGCCGACTTCGGAGTGACCATATTTTATCATGCCGCCGGCTTTTGCAATTTGATACATGCATTCTCTGCGGAAGCTTTCAAACTTGGTGAAAGGACTTGATTCATGATAACCTTTTTGGTCGGTGGCTTTGAATAAATCTTCTTCATCACCGATGACATAGTATTCCAATTCGCCCATCGTTTGGAATTTCATGCCGGTAACTTTTGTAAAAGATGCTGCTGCTTTGTGTAAAACATGTTCCGGAGAAATTTCCAATGGTTGACCGTCTTTTGTATAATACGAACACATGATGCCAAGTGTCGGCAGTTCGTTGAATGGGTCTACAAAAGCTGTGCTGAAGCGAGGAATTACATATAAATCGCTGGAGCCTGCTTGTACAAAGGAGAATAAACTGGAACCATCTACGCGTTCGCCGAAAGTAAGCACTTGTTCAATGTATTCTTCATCTGAAACAACAAAGTTGAGCGTTTTGATACGTCCATCTCCACCAACATAGTGAAAATCAACAATTGCAATGTCATTCTCTTTGATGTATTGAAGAATGTCTTTCTTTGTAAATTCGTCAGGGTTCTTGCCTAAAAACTTAACCAATGGGTTAAGGTAATTTTTTTCTGCTGTACTCATACCTAATTTATTTATTGTATTTTATTTTTTTAATATTTCAAATGAAAGTAATTTGCAAATATACAACTTTTTGTTGAAATGGGCAAAGATTTCAAAGAAAGTTTTTTCTTTATGTATAGTATTGAAATTTAGAGTTTTTTCTTTTGCCAAGGAGCTTTTTTGAGATAGATGAAAGAAAATAGGCCAATGAAAAAATTGTAGAGCCATTCTGCAGTCCAGACAAAATGGATAGGAACTAAGATTGACATGAAATAAATGTAGATTAAATAGGTGCCGATGATGCTACATTCTATTACAAAGGCGGCATGTGTGTTGCCGGTGCCTGAAACAGATTCGAAGAAAATGGTGCTGCCTGAAAGTATCAACGTGGCAACGGCTATTATATAAATGGTGGGTTGTGCCAGTGTGGCCAATGTAATATCATCGGTATAAATTTGTATAACTTGCAATGGGATAATACAAACAATCAAAGCTAAGGGCAATGCACAGAGAACACTGTTTTTAATAATTTTCCATAGCATAGAAAACACTTCTTCGCTACGACCTTCACCGATCAATCTGCTTGTAAGAGTATTGGCAGTTGAGGCGAAGGCAAATGAAGGAATAACGAGCACCATATACACACTTCGAACCAAGGAGGATATGCCGATTGCCATTTCTCCCATTTTTTCTATCATAATAAAAAATACAAACCAAGAACCAAAAGAGGCAAGACGTTGTAGCATGCTTGGAAATGCAATTTTGATAAGATTACTCATCAATGATTTGTCGATAGAATGAAATTTGAAAATTTCATATTTTTGTGGCACAGCAAAATAGGTATATATGATAAAAAACAAGCATGCTGATATTTCCGCCGATAAAGATGCAATGGCGGCTCCTGCAATTCCCATTGGTGCAAATCCCCAGTGACCAAAAATAAGAGCATAATCTAAAAATATGTTTACAATGGCCATAATGACTGTTGACAGGGTGATGGCTTTGGTGTTGGAAATTCCTACATAGAGCGAGCGGAACAAAAAGTTGAACACCACAAACATAATTCCAAATTGACGGAAATTAAGATATGTTTTTGCAGAGGTGTATATATTGTCGGAACTGATAATTTTATCTAACAATAGTCCGCTACTGAAATAGAGAATACTCAATAGTGCCAATCCTAATAGAAAAACAAAAAAGGCACCATGAAAAAATATTTTTCCGATATTAGAAAAGTTTCCTTCTCCATAGCGTCTGGCAATAAAAATTTGTATGCCGACAGCAAACCCCATGGCTAAGGTAGTGAAAACAAAATAGTACATACCTGCCATCATGGAGGCACTGAGTTCTATCATGCCCAAGTGCCCCAAAAAGGCTGTGTCGGTGAAAGAAATGATGGTTTGTGTCATAAACCCTAACATGATAGGGCATGCAATTCGCCAAATTTCTTTGTTGCTGATGGAAGTTTTCATCTTGTAGTCAATTTTGCAAAAGTACAATTTTTTTTCGGCATTTTTTGTCTATTTATTTAGCATAGAAATGACATAGCATCAAAAAGCAATTTATAAAAAATTTTCACTCAAATATGTGTATAAAAATTTAACAAGAGTGTCATAAGTGTCATAAAATTTAGATATTTTTGCAAAAAAGAGTTATGTGTCAAAAGGATGAGGATAGGTATTTTCTGCAACAGGCAATCGATTTGGCAGTAAAAAATGTTGAAAGCCAAGGAGGACCATTTGCTGCTATAGTCGTTAAGGACGGAAAAATAGTGGCAACAGGTGCCAATAGGGTAACTGCCAACAACGATCCTACCGCACATGCAGAGGTGACAGCTATTAGAAATGCTTGTAGTCAATTGAATGCTTTTCAGTTGGAAGGTTGTACTATTTATGCAAGTTGTGAGCCTTGTCCTATGTGTTTAGGTGCCATTTATTGGGCTCGTCCGGCAAGATTGGTGTTTGCTGCGGACAGATTTCAGGCAGCCGATGCAGGCTTTGATGATGAATTTATTTATCAAGAGATTAACTTAAAAATGGAATCGCGACATCTGAAAACCATACATATTACCGATTTGGATTCATCCAAGCCATTGGAAATGTGGAAAAAAAGTAGTAGAAAGATAGATTATTGATATGGAAGAAGAAAAAAAACATAAAGCAGGTTTTGTCAGCATTTTGGGTAATCCAAACGTAGGAAAATCCACTTTGATGAATATTTTGGTAGGTGAGCGATTGTCTATCATCACCAACAAAGCCCAAACCACTCGTCATAGAATTATGGGCATTGTTAATGGAGAAGATTTTCAAATAGTCTATTCTGATACACCGGGAGTGTTGAAGCCGAGTTACAAAATGCAGGAATACATGATGCAATATGTAGAAACGGCTCTGCAAGATAGTGATATTCTGCTATATATGGTAGAAGTAGGTGAGAAAAATCACCATGAAGCACTTGTAGAAGAGATGAGCCATTTGACTATTCCCATTATTTTAATCATTAATAAGATAGACAAGGTGTCGGCAGAAGAAATTGAGCGATGCCGACAATATTGGGAAGCATTGGTACATCCTAAAAAAACTTGTTGTATTTCTGCTTTGAAAGATGACAATGTGTCATCGGTGGTGGAGGCAGTGGTGGAATGTTTGCCGGTGGCACCTCCTTATTTTCCAAAAGACGAACTTACCGACCGTTCTATGCGGTTTTTTGTATCGGAGATTATTCGAGAGAAAATACTCTTGCTGTATAAGAAAGAAATTCCTTATGGAGTGGAAGTGGTGGTAACAAGTTATAAAGAAGAACAAAATATAACAAGAATAGAATCAACTATATATGTAGAACGAGAAAGTCAGAAAGCCATTATTTTAGGACATCAAGGAGCGGCTATCAAAGAATTGGGAACACAGTCCAGATTGGCGATTGAAGACTTTATTGGCAGCAAAGTGTTTTTGTCGTTGAGTGTAAAAGTTCAGAAAGACTGGCGTAATGACGACAGTAGATTAAAAAAATTCGGTTACGGTAGTTAAATGGTAGAAAAAGTAAAAGGCATAGTATTACGGAAATTTGATTTCAATGACAATAAAGATATTGTCAAAATCTATACCGAAACCGGCACCAACTCCTATATGTGCTATCGTAAGTCCAAAGGGAGCAATGTGGCGGCTTTGCAGCCGATGACGTTGGTGAATTTTTGTAGTGAGAAAAAACATGCTTCCGATTTTGCCTTTTTGAAAGATGTACAATATATATCTTCAGTCAGTAGTGAAGGTTACGAGTTAACGAAGACTGCCGTTGCCATGTTTATCAACGAAGTGCTATACAAATTGCTGTTCAATGCCGGTGAAGATGCCGATTTGTTTGATTTCTTTTATCAAACTTTACATGAATTTTATAGCCATAGTTTTTCACCGGATTTTCATTTACGATTTTTGTTGCATAGTGCTATGCGTTTGGGTTCTATGCCTATGGACAATTATTTTCAAGGTAGCGTTTTTAATATTATTGATGCTCGCTTTGAGCAACAAACTGCCAACGAAATGGATAAAATGACAGCTTATTATTTGCACGAGTTGCTCAATAGTCCGATTTTTCCAACCTCACAAGCGGATATTGTCCCATATAGTATTCGTAATTCATTGTTAGATACCTTGTTGAAATATTATACAGTACATATAATAGATTTGTCTGCTTTGCATTCTTTAGATGTATTGCGGACAGTTTTGCATGAATAAAACATCAAATAGTAAAAAAGTGATATAAAATGCAAACAAATAATTAACCATTATGAAAGGAAAGACTCGTTGGAATATGAAAGTATCTTTGTCGGCATTGATATTGATAGTCTCCATAGCGGTGATGGTGATTATTGCCATCTACAAAAATGACGATATGTTTGAGAATACAGTTACCCGTTATGGAAAAGAAATTGTCGGCAAATTGGATAAATACCAAAAGAAGCATCAAACATTGCCGAAAGATTTGTTGGTATTGTATCCTGACGATGAGTCGATAGAAGAATTGTTTCATTATCAAATTATTAATGATACTACTTATGAGTTGTCGTTTGTCTTGAAAGACGGACAAACAAAGGTTTATCAATCCACCACCAAACAGTGGACAAAACATTAATATTTATGGCAAGAAAAAGACAGAAATCGGATAAATTTACAACGAATACCTTGTTTGAAGCACAGGTGTTGGCAGTTTTTTCTAAAAATCCATATCAGTATTTTAACTATAAGCAAGTTTCTGCACAATTAGGTATTAACGATAAAAGTGACAGGGAATTGGTCAAAAAAACGATTACCGATATGTTGCAGCATCAAGTGTTGGTAGTCGGTCAAAGAGGCAAATTCAAACTCAATCCTATTCATGTAGAAATGAATCCTGACAATATTTTGGAAGGTCGTTTGCTGATGAAACCTACAGGCAAAGCCTACCTATTGTCAGAAAATCCTGAAATTGAAGATGTGTTTATTGCTGCCAACAATACCCATCATGCTCTCAATGGTGACCGGGTGAAGGTGCAGTTGTTTCCCGCCCGTAACGGCAAACATCCGGAAGGCCGCGTAGTGGAGATATTGGAACGTAGCAAGAAACTGTTTGTAGGCACGATTAATTATTCTCGAACAATTCCTTATTTTATTCCTGATGATGTTAATATGCCTATTGACATATTAATTCCACGGGAAAACCTTCACGGTGCCAAAAACGGGCAAAAAGTAGTGGTGGAAATTACAGAATGGTCCGACCATGTGAAAAATCCTTTTGGAAACGTAAAGCAGGTATTGGGATATCCTGGCAACAACGATGTGGAGATGAAGTCTATTTTGATAGACCAAAATTTTGCTTTGGAATTTTCGAAAGCAGCAGAGAAGGAGGCGGAAAATATTTCCACTACGATTCCGGAAAAAGAATTGTATGCCCGTAGAGATTTCCGCAATGTGCTCACTTTCACCATCGATCCTGCAGATGCAAAAGATTTTGATGATGCCTTGTCTTTTAAAAAAATGGAAAACGGACACTATCAAGTGGGCGTACATATTGCCGATGTATCTTTTTATGTGAAAGAAGGCGGGGCAATAGATCAAGAAGCCTATCAACGGGGCACTTCCGTCTATTTGGTGGATAGAACCTATCCCATGTTGCCGGAAAAATTGTGCAACCTGCTTTGTTCATTGCGACCCCATGAAGATAAATTGTGCTATTCTGTTGTTTTTGAATTAGACGACCAAGCAAAAATCCATAAGCAATGGATAGGCAGGTCGATCATCAATTCCGATAGACGCTTTAACTATGAGGAGGTGCAGGAAATTATTGAGACTAAAAAAGGTGAATTTTCCGAAGAAATTCTCACCT
>JAEEGG010003023.1_pt1 | contig 42542 bp, 41 predicted proteins | sample 9134161 | NCBI WGS metagenome assembly JAEEGG01 (sample SAMN16246543, study PRJNA631951) | gut metagenome | biome: gut microbiome; feature: rumen; material: CR-attached | host: Bos | place: Iran: Karaj | collected 2018-10 | reverse complement strand
GCCCCGGACAGCAGGGCGGCCAGCAGCAGGCCGCGGGTCCCAAGCCGGTCGAAAGCACTGCTCTGCTCGACTGGTACCAGTTCAAATGATTCGGACAATCCCATCAACGCAACCCTAACATAAGGACAAAAACAAAATGTCTATCTCCATGAAATCCGTCTCCGCCATCGTGGCGGGCATCTGCCTCGGCGCCCTCGCGTTCCAGGCTCAGGCCGCCGATGAACCCACCCGTCTCCGCGACGCCGCCGAAGGTCTCTTCCTGATCGGCAACGCGGCCCCGACCCGTGCGTTCAGCGACCTCATCGCCTCCGACATCCTCGCGCAGGACTTCAACCGTCTGACCTGCGAGAACGAAATGAAGTTCGACGCCACGGAGCCGCAGGAAGGCCAGTTCAACTACCGCGCCGGTGACACCCTCGTCGAATTCGCCCAGAAGTACGGCATGAAGGTCCACGGCCACACGTTCCTCTGGCACAGCCAGACCCCGCAGTGGGTCTTCCAGAACCCCAACGACGGCCGTCCGATGCGCGAAGTCGTCCTGGCCCGCCTCGAAAACCACATCCGCGCCCTCATGACGCACTGGAAAGGCAAAATCCAGAGCTGGGACGTCTGCAATGAGTGCTTCGAAGACGATGGCCGTCCGCGCGGCTTCTCCCCGTGGCGCCAGAACATCGGCGACGACTACATGGAACAGGCGTTCCGCATCGCCGACAAGGTCGCCAAGGAACTCGGCGAGGAAAAAGTGCTCCTGGTCTACAATGACTTCAATATGTACAAGCCCGGCAAGGTGCAGGCCGTCGTGAAGATGGTCAACGACTTCAAGGCCAAGGGCGTCAGAATCGACGCCATCGGCATGCAGGCCCACTGGCAGAGCAACGACGATCCGTCCATCGAGACCATCGAAGCCGCGTTCAAGGCCTATGCCGCCACCGGCTGCAAGATCATCATCTCCGAAATGGACATCAACACCCGCAACGGTTTCCGCAACAGCGGACGCGGCCTCGAACGCGACGACAGCGTTCAGGGCAACGCCGACAGCTCCGCCGACGCGCTCGCGAAGCGCTACGGCCAGATCTTCGACCTCTTCGTGAAGTATCATGAGAGCATCTACGCGGTCACCCTCTGGGGTATCGGCGACAGCTGGTCCTGGCTCCGCGGCGGCCAGCCCCTCATCTTCGACAACAACCTCGATCCGAAGCCCTGCTACTACTCCGTGCTCGAGTCCCTGAAGAAAGGCCAGAAAGCCCTCAAGAAGTAAGGAAGGCAAGCCCTCCCCTGCGATAGTGCTCTCAGCTGCGCTTGAGCTCGGGAAGGCAAACTCTCCGACCTTTTTTCCGACGAAAGTCACCGGCGGTCTCCCCCTCTGCGGGAGACCGCCTTTTTTCGTGAAAAAACACGTCCCGCGCTTGAAATATAGAGAAATTATGGCATATTATTTCAATTTGTTTTTTTGCGAATAAGCCAACGACAAAACACGGAGAAGACACAATGGCGAAGCGGCAAGACATCAAGAAAATCCTCATCATCGGCTCCGGCCCGATCATCATCGGCCAGGCCTGTGAATTCGATTATTCCGGCACCCAGGCGTGCAAGGCGCTGCGCAAGGCCGGCTACGAGGTCGTGCTCGTCAACTCGAACCCTGCCACCATCATGACCGACCCCGGCATGGCGGACCACACCTACATCGAACCGCTCACCGTGCAGGGCGTGGAACGCGTCATCCAGCGCGAACGCCCGGACGCCCTCCTGCCGAACCTCGGCGGCCAGACGGCCCTGAACCTCTCCTCCAGCCTCGCCGAAGCCGGCGTCCTTGAGAAGTACGGCGTAAAGGTCATCGGCGTGGACCTCGACGCCATCAAGCGCGGCGAAGACCGCATCGAGTTCAAGAAGACCATGGCGCGCCTCGGCGTGCCCGTGCCCGAATCCGCTCCCGCGAACTCCGTCGAGGAAGGCGAAGCCATCGCCGCCCGCATCGGCTATCCCGTCGTGCTCCGTCCCGCCTACACCATGGGCGGCACCGGCAGCGGCATCGTGTACAACGTGGAAGAACTCCGCCAGGTCATGGCGCGCGGCCTCGCCGCCAGCCTGATCCACGAAGTCCTCGTCGAGCAGTGCGTGCTCGGCTGGGAAGAGCTTGAGCTCGAAGTCGTCCGCGACGAAAAGGGCCAGAAGATCACCGTCTGCTTCATCGAAAACGTCGACCCGATGGGCGTCCACACCGGCGACAGCTTCTGCGTGGCCCCCATGCTCACCGTCTCCAGGGAAGTCCAGGAAAAGCTTCAGGACTACTCCTACCGCATCATCGACGCCATCGGCGTGACCGGCGGCACGAACGTCCAGTTCGCGCACAACCGCAAGGACGGCCGCATCGTCGTCATCGAGATCAACCCGCGCACGTCGCGTTCTTCCGCCCTGGCCTCGAAGGCCACCGGCTTCCCCATTGCCCACGTCTCCACGCTCCTCGCCACCGGCATCACGCTCGACGAGATTCCGTACTGGCGCGACGGCTCCCTTGAAAAATACACGCCGAGCGGAGACTACGTTGTCGTCAAGTTCGCCCGCTGGGCGTTCGAGAAATTCCCGCAGGCGAAGGATGCCCTCGGGACTCAGATGAAGGCCGTCGGCGAAGTCATGTCCATCGGCAAGAACTTCAAGGAAGCCTTCCAGAAGGCGATCCGCTCGCTCGAGATCGGCCGCAGCGGCCCGGGCCTCGACGCCAAGCTCGCCGCCCTCTCCATGGACCAGCTCCGCGAGAAGATCCGCACGCCGAACAGCAAGCGCTTCTTCATGATCTACGAATTCCTCCGCCGCGGCGGCACGGTCGACGAGGTCGTCGGCATGTCCTTCATCACGCGCTACTTCATCGAGCAGATGGCCGAGCTGGCCCAGTTCGAAGGCGAACTCCAGAAGTTCAGCTTCATGTCCCTCCCGGACGACATGCTCATCCGCGCCAAGCGCGACGGCTTCTCCGACAAATACCTCGCCAAGCTCTTCTCCGTCAGCGAACGCACCGTCCGCGAACGCCGCATCAAGCTCGGCGTGGTCGCGGCCTACTGCAAGGTCCCGGTCAGCGGCGTCGAGAACGCCTGCTACTACTACTCGACCTACCAGCCCGTGCCGGACGAGGTCGAAGTCTCCGCAAATAAGAAAATCATGATCCTCGGCGGCGGCCCGAACCGAATCGGCCAGGGCATCGAGTTCGACTACACCTGCGTCCATGCCGCGTTCGCGCTCCGGGACAACGGCTACGAGTCCATCATGGTCAACTGCAACCCCGAGACCGTCTCCACCGACTACGACACCAGCGACAAGCTTTTCTTCGAGCCGCTCACGACCGAGGACGTGCTCTCCATCTACGCCAAGGAAAAACCCTACGGCGTGATCGTGCAGTTCGGCGGCCAGACCCCGCTCAACATCGCGCAGGAACTCAAGGACAACGGCGTGAACATCCTCGGCACCCAGCCCGAAGGCATCCGCCTCGCCGAAGACCGCGAATACTTCCGCGAGCGCATGATCGCCCTGAACATCCTCCAGCCGCGCAGCGCCACCAGCAAGTCTCTCGAAGAGGCCGTGAAGATCGCCAACGAGATCGGCTATCCCGTCATGGTCCGCCCGTCCTTCGTGCTCGGCGGCCGCGGCATGGAAGTCATCTACGACGAAGCCACGCTCCGGCGCTACGCCGTCGAATCCCTCCAGGTCAGCCCCGAATACCCGATGCTGATCGACCGTTTCCTCGACAACGCCATCGAGTGCGAAGTCGACGCCATCGCGGACGGCAACGAGACCTACGTAGCCGCCATCATGGAGCACGTCGAGCTCGCCGGCATCCACTCCGGCGACTCCGCCTGCACCATCCCGCCGATCACCATCCCCGCGAAGCACCAGAAGACCATCGAGGAATACACCGCGAAGATCGCGAAGGACTTCAAGGTCGACGGCATCATGAACGTCCAGTACGCCATCTGCGAGGATGAAGTGTACATCATCGAGGCCAATCCGCGCGCCTCCCGCACCGTGCCCATCATCTCCAAGGTCACGGGCGTCCCGCTGGCTCGCGTCGCCACCGAACTCATGCTCGGCAAGAAGATCGCCGACTTCAAGCTCCCGAAGACCGGCGAGACCCCGTTCGTCGCCGTCAAGGAGGCCGTCCTGCCGTTCAACATGTTCCCGGAAGTCGACCCGATCCTCGGCCCGGAAATGCGCGCCACGGGCGAAGTCATGGGCATCGCCGACAACTTCGGCACCGCGTTCTTCAAGGCGGAAGCCGCTTCCGGCTGCAGCCTGCCGACCGAAGGCACCGTGCTGATCTCCGTCAGCCGCCACTACCGCAAGTACCTGCTCCCGATCGCGCAGAAGATCCAGAAGCTCGGATTCGAGATCCTCGCCACCGAGGGCACCGCCGCGTTCCTCAGCGAGAACGGCATCCCGAACACCGTCGTCTGCAAGCTCGGCGAAGGCCGTCCCGACATCCTCGACATGATCAAGAACAACAGGATCCAGCTCATCATCAATACGCCGATCGGACGTGAAGGCAAAGTCGACGACAGCTACATCCGCCGCAGCGCCATCCAGAACCGCATCCCGTACATGACGACCATCGCCGCCGCCAACGCGACCGCGATCGGCATCGAGGCTGTCCGCGCGAACGCCGACAAGGAACCCAAGTCCCTGCAGGAATACCACAAGTGATCTGACGCAGAGGGGGACTCCGGATCATGCCCGACAGAATCTGGCTCGAAATCGACCTCGGCGCACTGCAGCGCAACTACCGTACGCTCGCACGGTCGATTTCGCCCGCCGCGCTCTTCCCGGTCATCAAGGCGGACGCCTACAACCTGGGCGCGGTCGAGGTCGCGCGGTCGCTCTGCGACTACGCCCCGACGTTCTGCGTGGCGACTCCTTCGGAAGCCCTCAAGATCATCTCCTTCGGAAAAAACGTCCGTCTGCTCGGCGCTCTGCTGAACACCGAGATCGCGGACGTCGTGCATTTCGGCATGGTCCCGAGCATCCCTTCGCTCGAAGTCGCGCGGATGCTCAGCGAGGAGGCCGTCCGCCAGCGCCGCACGCTCGACGTGATGATCAAGCTCGACACCGGCATGGGGCGCCTCGGCCTGCTCCCCGAAGAGGCCCCGGACGCCATCGCGAAGATCGCCGCGCTCCCCAATATCCGCTGCACCGACATCTTCTCGCATTTCCCCGTCGGCTACAAGATCGACCACCCCATGACGCGCGAACAGCTCCGGTTGTTCCGTTATGTGCTGGACGCCGTCGCCGAACGCCATATCATGATCCCGAACGTGCATTTCGCGAACAGCGATGCCATCGGCTGCCTGCACGAATCGGTCCGGACGCCCTACAACTGCGCCCGCACCGGACTTTCGCTGTACGGGTTCTCCCCCGATCCGAAGCTCGCTTCCAGCCTCGAACCGGTCGTCTCCTGCTATTCGCACGTGATCGCCGTCCGCCGTCTCCCGAAAGGCCACAACGTCGGCTACGAATGCACGTACACGCTCCCGGAGGACACCGACATCGCGCTCATTTCCGCGGGCTATGCCGACGGCCTCCCGCTCCAGCTTTCCAATCAGGCCGAGATCCTGATCCGCGGATACCGCTGCCCCGTGCTCGGACGCGTCTGCATGGACTACATGATGGTCTCGCTGGCTCCGCTCGGCGGCGAACTCCCCGACCAGGGCGAGATCGTCACGCTCATCGGTTCCGACATGGGCGAGACCGTTTCCCCCGAGGAATGGGCGAAGCTCAAAGGCACGCACGTCTACGACATCCTCTGTTCGTTCGGCGGCCGCATGGAGCGCCGCTACGTCGCGCGGTAAGGCCGCGAAGGTCTCCCTTGCTTTTTTCAATAAGGTGCGATATATTCAGCCTGGAAAAAGACATGGAGCTGAAAGAAATCCCGAATATGATTTGACTTTTTCCTGTTCCGGGCGTAAATTATAGACAATGAACAGGAAGCTTTCTTTTTAACGCAGGAGACAAACCATGTGCCAGCTCGACAGACTGCGCAGTTTGAGAAGCGAAATCTACGAAATCGCCAGACAGCACAAGGCCGACAGGGTCTATGTGTTCGGTTCCTGCGCCCGCAAAGAGGAGACTCCCGGCAGCGACATTGACCTTCTTGTGGAACTGCAGAAAGGCGTTTCCTTCCGCGACCTGCTCGGGCTTCAGGACGGATTCGAAAAGCTCCTGGGATGCAGCGTCGACGTCGTTTCCAAAAACGGACTCAGCCCGTTCATCCGGAGCACCGTACTTAAAGAGGCCGTCCTTTTATGAAAATGCGGTCCGACGGTACGTTCCTTCTGCATATTTACGAAGCGCTGAATGACATCGTCACCTATACCGCGGACGGCCAAGCGGAATTCTTTTCCGAGAAAATGCGTCAGGACGCCATCGAACGCAAATTTGAGATCATCGGGGAAGCCGTCAAGAATTTATCCCAGGACTTCCGGGAAAAGTATCCGGATGTCGACTGGTCCTATATGGCGAAGTTCCGCGACCTGCTCTCGCATCATTATTTCGGGATCGATCTGGACGTCGTCTGGTCGATTGCCCGGGAGGATGTGCCTTTGGCATTGAAGCAGATCAAAGAGATTCCCGAATTTCTGAGCGCAAAACGGCAATTCGATCAATCACAGGAACATGCTCTTGATTTTCTGCTTCGCAATCAAGCTGAAATCAGGGAAATAGCCGGACGCTTCCATATAAAATCGCTCAAGGTGTTTGGAGAAATCGCCGGTCGTTCCGAGAACTACGATTCGGAGTTGGAGTTTCTTTTCGAACCGACCCGGCCTTTTTCTCTTTTTGATCAAGTCGCGTTTCTAAATGAGCTTACTGTCCTGCTCCGGCGCAGAGTATCTCTTGTTTCTCCTGACTGCCAGCTGTATCAGGAACATCCTGAGCTGTTTGAGAACCCCGTCGAAATCCTGTAGACGCGTCATAAACCTTTTGCGCCGCTTTTTTCGTAATCCTCTGCTTTTTTTGATTTAGGTTGTTTTTTCGGATTATTGTGATATAGTATGACAGCAACATGATCATACGGAGCAAGACAATGGTCAAAAAGATAATAACTGTCCGGGACATCGGTTTCATCCATATCACCCTGCTTATCCTGTTCTGCGCGGTCGGCGTCTGCCTGACGGGATGCTGCTCCGCATACGTTTTGAACAGCAAATTCGGCGCAAGCAAATCCTATTTCGACTCTCCCAAATACGAACTGTCGCCCGACCGGGACGAGATCATCCTCACGAGCTCAAGGATAACAACCCGTTCCTCCCTCGGATTACAGTCGAGATCGACGTGGAAGGAACGCATCCCGCTCGACCCCCTGCCGGAAAACCTGATGCGCTGCCGCCTGATCGTGGAAGAGGATCCCGACGCGCAGAAATACTGGCATGACACGACCGAAAACATGATCCCCAACGACAGATTCGACATCGAGGTCGAATCGCTTCCGTTACAGGCGGACGAAACGCTTCATCTCAGGACCCGTCCCGAAGAACAATATACTTTGTCCCAGCCGTTCCGCGTCCGCCTGATTCCGAAGAACGAAACCGGAGAACTCCCGGCGGACAAGGACGTGCAGGCCGGATCGCCCGCGCCAGCGAAAATGGCGGGCGAGCTGCGCCTCATGATCCCGCTTTCGCGTTCCCTGGACGGCCGCAGCTACGAACTCCTGACCGTCGCGCCCTGCTCCTCGCGGCCGAATCCCTACCGGGAATGGCTGGGGGAATTGGACCGGATCTACCGGGAAGAATATAAAGCGCGTGAAGCGAAAAGAGGAAAGATCCCCTCTTATTTCGATTTCTGCAGAGTCATTCTGAGCAGCGTCGGCGGCTCCACATACGATCCATACGATCAACGGCACGAGATGTTGTATCAGGCGGCAAAGGAATGGGACCAGCGCGAGGAACTCCGGTATTATTATCCGTTCCTGGAAGGACAGGAGGAAGCGCGCATGATCGAATACGAACGCCTCATGGGGGACCGGTTCCCCTCGTTCGGCGCGACCCTCTGGAAAACGGTCATGCTGCCGCCTGCATTCGTCCTGGACGTGGCGTTCCTGCCCGCAACGGTCCCCATGTCTTTTTACTACTACCTCGGATATATGGCCGTCGGAGCATCGATCCAATAACACCGTCGCCCCGGCCGCGACGTACAAAGGAGCAAGACAATGAACTGGAAAAAGACGCTGATCCGCAATCTCCTCTTCGCCGTGCTCGTCATGGCGGCGGGATTCTTCTGCACCGGCTGCTGCTGGACGATGACCGAAAAGACGTGGAATCGCCTCGGTTCCGAAAAAGCAAGCATCACAAACCGTCATTACGAGTATTCCCCCGACTGCAGCGAGATCGTGTTTTCCGGCAAAAAGCAGACAAAGCACTATGTATGGCCGTTCCTCACCGCGTTCGACGTGTCCTGGAATACATACAAGCCGTTTGAGAAGCGTATCCCGCTGGAACCCGTCCCGGAGAACCTGATCCGCGTTCATTTTGAAGCGGTTCCCGATCCCGCCGCGCTTCGCGCCCACAACTTCCTGCGTGAGTGGATGCCGGGCGAAAACCAGTTCGACAATCCCGTGGAACTCATACGGGACGGAACCGTTCTTTCCGCAACACGCCTGCCGTTTGTTCGGCCGGACGACACGCTTCGCATGCATGTGCATCCGGACGACCTGCCGGTTCTGTCCGGACCGTGCGTGATCCGTCTGGAACCGATTTACAATGCGCTCCTGCTGTTTCCGTATGCTCAGGACGGCTCCCGCTATGAAATGCTGACCCGCGACGATGTTTTCGCCAACAGCCTCCACGTGTTCGCGGATGAATTCGAGGATGAGGCGAAACGGGACAACGAAGACCCGATCGGAGCGCTCGGCTACTGCTGGAAATATTTCTGGCTTCCCTCGGCGGCCGTCACGGACATCCTGATTACGACGCCCTGTTCCTGGGTGATAAAGGGCGCGGCGGTTGTCTATCTGTTCGGCGGGCTTGTCGCACACGGCGACGAGCTGTGAAAAAAAGCATCCGTGTGCTCCGTCAATCAACGTGGCTGGCAGACATACGTATCTTTTTCTAAGAAAATATACGTACTTTGTTTGATTCTCACTTGATATTTTGTTTTTGACACGTATAGTATCATTGAAATAAAAACAGCAAGGAGGCAAAAGAATGACAACGAAACTGACTCTGAGCATCGACTCCAGGGTCGTTGCAAAAGCGCGCAGGATATCCAAGCTCCGCAAGACCAGCATCTCCGCCATGGTCGCGCACTATATCGCGTCGATTCATGAGGACGAGGAAGAAGAAACCACCCCGGCGCCGCTCACCCAGCATGTCCTGGAACTCGCACAGAAAGTGAAACCCGTCCCCGACGACTGGGATTACCGCGACGAACTTTCCGATGCCATCGCCGAACGGTATGATGTCAAATGAACCGGATATTCCTTGATACCAATATCCTGCTGGACGTGACCATGCACCGGGAAGCGTTTCTCGCGGATTCCGCCCGCATCTGGTCCGACTGCGAAACGGGGAAAACGGTCGGTCTGATCTCCGCAATCAGCCTGAACAATATCCACTGCATCATGCGGAAGCGCCTGCCCTCCGCCTCCGCGCTGGACTGCATCCGGTGCATCCTGAACATTTTCACCATTGTGCCGCTTGATACGCCCATCCTCAGAATGGCGGTCGATTTCCCGCAGAAAGACTTCGAAGACGCGATTCAGATATTCTCGGCGCTTCAAGCGAAAGCCGACTGCATTGTGACGCGCGACGGGTCTCATTTCTCCTCGGATTATCTGCCGGTCCTGACTCCGGCTGAATACCGCGGTCTTCGAGCGTAACCGAGTACTGTATCAACACATATTGTGAGAAGCCCTTGACTTTCCAAAGTGCTGGTATTATATTTATGGCAGTAACGTGGCAGTCCGCCGCGTTTTGAACTTGATTCCCTCGAATACCAGCACGACACCATGGCAAGAAAGATACAGTCCCGGACAAAAACGGCGAAACCGGCGGTTCCCGATCCCGCGGAACCGGAAGCCGTCGCGCCCGGATTCGAGACCAGCGAGGAAGCGGTTTTTCATCAGCTGTACGATCCCGGCTGCACGCCGCTGACGCCCGCCGAGGCGGAATCCGTCTGGGGCGAGATCGACGCCCGGATGGACGAGATACGGTTGTGCCTGGCGCAGTTCGTCTTCGTGCTGGAGGAACACGAGCGCGTCGTGGACCTCTGCCGGACGCCCGACGACGTGACTTCGCTCTTCGTGGAATCCAAACTGCCGGACGCCGTCCGCGCGAATCCGCCGTCCGCTCTGCCCGCCCTGATGAAATGGCGGTCGGAGATCGCGGCGTTCCGCAAAGAGCTGAAAGACTTTTATGCCGGTTCGCAGTTCAGTAAAAAGTCCGCCCGCGAAGCCATGTGGGGGCGTTCCCGCGAACTCCTCATGCGCTATCCCGTCTCCACGCTGAAGATCATGGAGTGGTACCATGTCGCGTCCTCCTGGTGCACCACGCCGGAATCGCCCGCCATGGACGAACTTTTCCGCAGCCGCCTGATGCCCGACCGCGCGCTCTGTCTCTCGGTTTTCCAGACGATGAAGGACGCGTTCGAGCGGATGGAACGCCTCCGCCAGCGCATCCTGTATTCGCATCTGCGCCTCGTGATCAGCCTCGCGAAACAGTCCTGCAACCAGCCTCAGCAGCTGATCGACATCGTGCAGGAGGGCAACATCGGGCTGGTGAAGGCGCTCGACCGGTTCGACAGCAGCCTCGGCCATAAATTCTCCACCTACGCCACGTGGTGGATCCGCCACGAGATCATGCGCGCGCTGGCGCGTCAGACCCGCGTGATCCGCATCCCGCAGCACATGCTCGCGACCATCTCGCGCATCAACCGCGCCGAACAGGCATACGTCAAACGGTTCGGCGAGGAGCCGACCGTGGAGGAACTCGCCGCCGAGCTCGAAATGCCGAAGGCCCGCATCCACGCCATCCGGCAGATGGCGCGCCAGCAGATTTCGCTTCAGGCTCCGCTTCACTCCAATGCGCTGTCCGAGGATTCCGAGATCACGCAGGAGGACCGCTTCGGCACGCCCGCCGACAACGACGATTTCAACCCGGAACTGCACCTGTCGTTCCAGTTCCTGCGCGACGTCGTGCACAGGGCCGTCGACGGGCTCCCCGAACGCGACCGCAAGTTCATTCAGATGCGGTTCGGTCTGGACGGCTATGAGCCGATGAGCATCCGGCAGATCGCCGAGGAGTTCCATCTGAGCCGCGAACGCATCCGCCAGATCGAGAACAGCGTATTCGAGAAGCTTCGCCGCAGCAATCCGGAGCTGGCGTCCCACTGGCAGGATTCGCTCTACTGAGCCTGTCCGCCGTCCTCATTTCCTCTTTTTTCCGCCTGAAAAACGCGTTTTTTTCCGGCAAACGATTTGAAATTTTGTGAAATATGCTGTATAGTAATAGGTTTTGTCTAAAATTCAATCAATGCAGCATAGGACCCTGTCCCAGAGATGGATAACTATACCGAACAGTCCGCGGAACGCCTGAGGGAGATTCAGGCCGACCTTGAACGCCAGTATGCCGGATATAAGGCCCGCAACCTCAAGCTCGACATGTCCCGCGGGAAACCTTCCGGCAGCCAGCTTGACCTGACGAACGGCATCCTGGATCGCCTCGACGGCTACATGGTCGAGGGCGGCATCGACGCGCGCAACTACGGCTGTCTGGAAGGCATCCACGAGGCGCGCAAGCTCTTCTCCGAGCTGCTCGGCATCCCGCGCGACCGCCTCATGATCGGCGGCAACTCCAGCCTGAACATGATGTACGACACGATCGTGCGCCACTGGGTCTTCGGCACGCACGGCCACACGCCGTGGGGACGTCTTCCCGCCGTCAAATTCCTCTGCCCGTGCCCCGGCTACGACCGCCATTTCGCGATCTGCGAGGACCTCGGCATCGAAATGATCCCGGTCCCGATGACCCCCGAGGGCCCCGACATGTTCATGGTCGAGAAGCTCGCCGGTTCCGACCCCGCCGTGAAGGGCATCTGGTGCGTCCCGCTGTACTCCAATCCGCAGGGCGTGTGCTACTCCGACGAGACCGTCGACCGCCTTGCCTCCATGCACACCGCCGCGCCCGATTTCCGCATCTTCTGGGACAACGCCTACGGCGTGCATCACATCTACGAGGAATGTCATCTGAAGGACATCTTCGCGAGCGCCGAAGCCGCGGGCAATCCCGAACGCGTCTACTACTTCTTCTCGACCTCGAAGATCACGTTCCCCGGCGCGGGCGTGGCGCTGCTCGCCACTGGTCCCGGCAACTTCGCCGAGCTGAAGCACCACATGAGCATCCAGACCATCGGCCCGGACAAGCTCAACCAGCTCCGCACCGTGCGTTACCTGAAGAGCGCCGAGGGCGTCCGCGAACACATGCGCGTCCTGGCGCGCGAACTCCGCCCGAAATTCGACCTCGTGCTCGATACGCTCCAGCGCGAACTCGGCGGGACCGGACTCGCCTTCTGGCTGCGTCCGAAGGGAGGCTACTTCATCGCCCTCGACACCATCCCCGGCTGCGCGACAGCCGTCATCGAGCTCGCGAAAGAAGCCGGCGTCAAACTCACCGGACCCGGCTCGACGTTCCCGCTGCACCACGATCCGCTCGACCGCAACATCCGCATCGCGCCGTCCTATCCGCCGCTCGACGAACTGAAGACCGCCATCGAACTCTTCTGCGTCTGCGTAAAACTCGCGGGCGTCCGGAAGCTCCTCGCGGACAAAAAAGCCTGAGCATATTCATTTCCCTCGGCAGTGCCATGCGACACGACGAATTCCTCACCAGCCTGAAGAACCCGAAGGTCAAATACGCCGCATCCCTGCGGGAACGCAAGGAACGCGACGCGCAGGGCGTGACGCTGCTCGAGGGGTACCGCGAACTCTTCCGCGCGGACGCCATCGGCCTGAAATTTCACGAGGTCTTCTACTGTCCCGAGCTGTTCCTCGGCGAAAACGAGGACGCGCTGCTGGATTCCCTCGCCTCGCACGGCGCGTCGCTCTACCGCTGCACCGAGGACATCCTCCGCAAGCTCGCCTACCGCGACCGCCCCGAGGGGCTGATCGCCGTCATCGAGGTCAAACGCAAGACGCTCGCCGACATCCCGAAGGTGAAAAACGGCCTTTACCTCGTGGCGGAGACCATCGAAAAGCCCGGCAATCTCGGCTCCATGCTCCGCAGCGCGGACGCCGTCGGCGCCACCGCCATGATCGTCTGCAACAAGCAGACCGACTTCTACAATCCGAACGTGATCCGCGCCAGCACCGGCGCGATCTTCTCCGTCCCGCTGGCCGAGGCCACCTCCGAGGAATGCCTCGCCTGGCTGCGTTCCTTCGGCATCCGCACGCTCGCCGCCACGCCGCATACCAAACAGAATTTCACGGACGCGGACATGGCGCACGGCGTGGCGATCGTGGTCGGCGCGGAACAGTTCGGCCTGACCCCGTACTGGATGGATTCCGCCGACCAGAAAGTCGTGATCCCGATGCTCGGCCTGATGGATTCCCTGAACGTGGCGACCGCGGCGACGATCCTGCTGTACGAGGCGGCGCGTCAGCGCGGCTGGAAATCCTCGGCGGCCGACGATTACGGGCTGGACCAGTTCGCGGGCGGTGAAAACTCGCTCGGACGCGGCTGATTTTCCCTCACCCGTCTGCCTGTCCTTCGTGGCATTTCGAGCTTTTTTCTATATATACTGCTTTTTCGGCTTGCTTTTCCGTTTTTATGTTGTATAGTATAATATCAACATATTTTCCATATTAAAACAATCATATGCCTTAAATGGTAAGGAGAATAAACGATATGCCGGCCACCCCCGCTTCCCGCCGCACTCCCCAGATGTCCTGGGAACTCCTCTTTCAGATCACCGACCTGCTCCGCGTTCTCGGAGCCCCCGGAAACACGCTCAACAACAAGAAGATAACGCTCGGCAAGATCCGCGTCATCAGCTATCTTTTCGCCAACATGGACCAGCCCCCGATGCTGAAGGATATCGCCGAAGTCTTCGGCCTGACCCCCGGCGCGGTGTCCCAGACGATCGACTCCCTCGTGGAAGACGGCATCGTCCAGCGCGAACAGTCCAGCGAAGACCGCCGCGCGATCCATATCTCCCTCACGAAACAGGGCATCGCCCTGAAACGCCGCCACGACAACTACTTCACGGATTACATGGATCATTTCTTCCGCAACATCGACGAGAAGAAACAGCAGATCTTCCTGGAGGTCCTGGAGCAGATGGTCGAGACGCTTCAGCCCGAAGTCGAAGAACAGGCCGCGGAATCCGAAAAAGAAGATTGAGCCTCCGGAATGGAGGACGTTATGATCGACCTTGAATCCTGGCTGGAACGTTTTACGCTGGCTCTGCGGAAGACGTTCGGGGAACGCGTGTGGTTCGCCGGGCTTCAGGGGAGCTATGCCCGCGGCGAGGCGACGGACTCCAGCGACATCGATTTGGTCGTGATCCTAGACGCGCTGACCGCGGAGGATATCGCGTCCTACGGCGCCATGCTGGATTCGCTCGACCGCAGGGAGCTGGTCTGCGGGTTTCTGTCCGGCAAAGAGGAACTCCTGCACTGGGAATCGTCGGAGCTGTTTCAGTTCTGCCGCGATACGAAACCGGTCATCGGCAGTCTGGACGGGATACTCGCGACCGTAAAGCCCGGCGACATCGACCGCGCGATCCTGACCGGAGCCTGCGGCGCTTATCACGCCTGCGTCCACAACATGCTCTACGAGAAGGACGAAGACATCCTCCGCAGCCTGTATAAGACGGCGACCTTTACCGTTCGTGCGACCACCTACCGCCGCACCGGGATATACTGCTCCCGTCTGGATGAGCTGTTGCAGCATGTATCCGCCGCCGACAAGGAGATCGTCCAGTCTTATCTCGCCATGAAAGTAAATGAACCCGTTGATTTCTCCTCCGCCTCGAAACTGCTTTTCTCCTGGGCGAAAGCGATCATCGTGCAGAGAAGCTGACTGTTGCGGTTCCCCTTTAACCATTTATGTTTTCTAAAATGCACGGAAAAAACATATTCCGGCTTGAAATCCATTTAAATCCTGCTATAGTAACGGTTGAAACGAACAATCAACCTGGAAGACACTGAGATGATCCTGTACCACGGAAGCAATATACAGGTAAATAAGCCGCGCATTCTGGAAAGTCTGCGCGCGTTGGATTTCGGCGCCGGTTTCTATACGACATCCAGCCGCGAACAGGCAGAAAAATGGGCGGGGATCGTGACGAAACGTCGGCGGACCGGTGTGCCGACAATCAGCAGTTATTCCTTTGGTGAAAAAGCCGTTGCCGAACTCAAAATCCTGAAATTCGACTCGCCGGATGGCGACTGGCTTGATTTCGTGGTTGCCAATCGTAAAGAACAGCCGGTCTCCGAGGAATATGATTTGATCATCGGTCCGGTCGCAGACGATTCGACGCTCCCTGTGATAGACGATTATGCTGACGGCAGGTATACAAAAGACGAGGCGATCCGGAGACTTCTTCCGCAGAAACTGACGGATCAGTATGCTTTTCTTACGGATCATGCCCTTTCTTTTTTGATCTTTCAACGATGTGAGGTGCTGTCATGATGCCAGACGCCAGAATGCTTGATTATTACGACCGGCATGTCTCCCGGATGATCTCGGAAAAATACGGGCTTGACGAACGCAGTGCGATCCGGGCTTTTCTTGAGTCCGAGACTTACCGGATGCTCATCACGCCGGAGCTTGAGATTTACGCGTTAAGCCCGGTCATTGTATTCGATATGTGGGAAAATGAAAAGGTGTCGGGCGATCCCCGGCAATCCGTTTATATCCGGGGAGAATGACGAATGAGCAAGCCCAGCGAGTTTTTTATTTACCTGATCGAACGGTACGCCGCCTATAAAAAAACAAGCGCGGATAAGGTTTTGGCGTTTTGGGATGAGCTTGGCATGACGGATTTTATCTACGACATGTACGAAATCTATCACAGCGAACGCCTCCAGAATGCCTTTGATGACATTGATTCGCTCATTGCGGAACGACGCAAAACGAACACACAGCCGGTTTGACTGTGTTCAAGTAAACCACCAAAACGGGAGACGATCATGAAATACAAAAAGCCGGTGCGCCTGAGCGATCCGATGAGTGATTTCTCCCAGGAGGAACTGGCCGGGATCCTGTCGAAACAGGATGCGGAGCTTGACTGGCGTGACTTTGACTGTCTTTTTCAGGGGAAGCTGCCCGCCGGGACCTACGAAGAAGTGCGCTATTATATCCCCCTCGCTTGTTCATACATTGAAAATCAGGCGGATGCGTGCGGTTTCCTCGAACACTTTTCCGTTTGGATTGAGGACAACTGCGAACGGTTGAAAGAGGATGATCTGATCGCACCGGTCGTTTCCGCGTTCCACAATCTTTTCCGGAAAGCGACTTCATCATTTTTACTGGAAGAAAACGGCGATCATTGCCTCTATCCATCCGGCTGCAACTCGGTGGAAAGCCTGCTTGAGGCGCTGTTCCGGCTGTCGCCGAGCATTCCTGCGTTCAGCCCGGACACACTGTTCTCCGAACTGAAGGATCCCCTGAGTTTTGTTCATGCGGAATGGATCGTTTATATCTCGACGGAGATGGATCTGCTGTCCCCCGAATGGATTCGTTCCGTACTATCCGCTTCCGATTATCAGAAAGCGCTCGGCGTGCTCAATGAAAACATTGATGTCATCATGAACGACGAAACGTTATACGCTTTCTGGGGGAAGAGGATATAAAGCTGGCGCATCCATTTTTATGGCTTCGGGAGGGTCTTCAGGACGTCGGCGACCTTGATCGCCTGCATGCAGGCGCGCGTGCCGAGCGGGCAGACGTGCTTGAAACACGGCGAGCAGGGTTCCTTGCGGTACAGGACGTTCCATTTTTTGGAAAGCGGCCCGGTGGCGGCCATGTCGGTGGAGCCGAAGACGGCTGTGCCCGGCGTGCCTATGGCGGCGGCCAGGTGCATGATGCCGCTGTCGTTCGCGATGCAGTACGCGGCATGCTTCAGGATGAACATGAGCGCGTGGAGCGAGGTCTTTCCGGCGAGGTTCAGCGTCAGGGACGGCATCAGCCCTTCGGCGCATTTTTCGCAGATCGGCGCTTCCGTCTTCGAGCCCAGCAGGATCACGAATCCGTTGCGTTTCCTCTGCCAGTGGTCCGCCACGGCATGGAACGCGCCCGCGTCCCAGCGTTTGGCGTCGCCGAATGCCGCCCCCGGCGCGACCGCAAGAACGGGATGTTTTTCATCGGGGAAGGGACGCTCGAACGCGAGTTCGAAACGCCGCGCGTCGAAATCCGGATGGATGGCGGGCATGGAGACGCCGTCCCAGTCGTCGATGCCGAGTTTTTTCGCGACTTCGAGGCAGCGTTTTGCCTGATGTGGCGGATTGAGCTGGCCGGAGACGCGTTTGGGGAATGTGATTGGTTCGCGAAGCAGGATGGAGCGGCCGCGCGCCGCCGCGCCGTAGAGCGGCTTCACGCCCAGACGGCGCATCACGACGGCGTCCCGGAGCGAGTTGTTGAAGAGGATGCCCGCGCCGAAATGCCTGTGTACAAGCGGTTGGATTTCACGGCGGGTCGGGAACGCGTGCGGATCGGCCACGGGGACGATCTCGTCGACCGTCTCGTCCAGCGCGTCGAGCACGGGCGCGAGTCCGGCGGGACAGATCACGGTGAGGGCACAGAACTCGGGGAGGAGGCGTTTCAGGAGCATGAGCGCCGGGAACGTCATGACGAGGTCGCCGAGCCAGTTCGGGGACCGTACGAGCAGGCCTTCTTTCCAATGTTCGGGCTGGATGGCGGTCATGGCCGGGCCTCCCTGTTGTCCGCGTTTCCAGCGTCGGCCGCTTCGAGCACGACGAACGCCGTCGCGAGCTCGCGTTCATGGCTGATGGAGACGTGGATGCGGGTGATGCCGAGTCGTTTCGCGGTCTCGGCGGTCGCGGCGTACAGCTTCACGAACGGCTTGCCGCGTTCGTCGGACAGCACCTCGATCTCGACGAAGGCGCATTCCGCACACATGCCGGTGCCGAGCGCCTTGGAGAACGCCTCCTTGGCGGCCCAGCGGCCCGCGATATATTCCTTCGGGTCCTTCAGCTCCGCCATGCGTTCGAGTTCGGCGGGGGTTAGGATGTTTTTGACGAAATGGTGGCCGTGCTTCGCGTAGATGGAGCCCACGCGGACGCAGTCGGCGATGTCCGTTCCGATTCCGAAAATCATGTGCAATCTCCTTCCAGCTTCGTCAGCAGATTGGTGCGCCCGCGTTCATGTTCGTGCTCGCGGTAGCTGTAGAACCCGAACCGCGACACGATCACGTGGTCCAGCAGGACGATCCCGAGCGGCGCGAGCGCCTTGCAGATGCTGAACGTGATGGCGTCGTCATCGCGGGACGGCATGAAGTTTCCGCCGGGATGGTTGTGGCAGAGGACGACCGAACGCGCGCCGCAGAGCAGGGCGGTTTTCGCGACTTCGGACGGGTAGATGCTCACGGCGTCGACCGAGCCGGAGCCGGGCATGTCGCAGCGGATCAGGCGGTTCTGCGTGTTCAGGTAGAAAATGAGGGTGACTTCGTTGCTTTTGTCGCCGAGCCGCATGCGGGCGTAGTCGGCGAAGATGCGCGGCGAATCCAGCAGCGGCAGCGATTCCATCGTCCGCGCCAGATACCGCACGTTCGCGCTGCGGATCAGTTTCAGCAACGTGACGGAGTTCTGGCCGAGGCCGGGCACCTGCGCCAGATCCTCCGGGCTGGCATCCATGACGCCGGGGAACGTGTGGAACCGGTTCATCAGGTCCTTCGCGATGGGCTTTACATCGCGGCGCGGGATGGAATACGTCAGGATCAGCTCCAGCAGTTCGTAGTCCAGAAACGCATCCTGTTCATGTTTCCCGAACTTCTCGCGCAGGCGCTGTCTGTGTCCGAGTCTGTCTTCCGGCGTCATGATGCGCACCTCCTGAAGAGCGTGACCGACTCGAAGTGGCCGGTGGCAGGGAACATGTCGATCATGCCCGCGGATCGGATGCGGAAACCGAATTCTGCGAGCCGGTCCGCGTCGCGCCGGAGGGTGTCAGGGCCGCAGGAAACATACAGGACGGCCTCCGGGCCGAATTCCCCGAGCTCACGCGTCAGAGAGGCCGGGAGGCCCGTTCTCGGCGGATCCACGAGGACGCAGCACTTCGCCGGATCGCAGGAAGACGCCAGTGTGCGGAACGCCTCGCCGGCGTCCGCCGCAATAAAGGTACAATGGTCCGAAACGTCATGCTGTTCGGCATTGTATTTCGCCGCATCAATCGCCGCCTTGTCCAGCTCGACCGCGCGTGCCGTCAGATTCGGGATTGCCTCTGCGGCGAGGATGGAGAAGACGCCGACGCCGCAGTAGAGTTCGAGGAGCTGTTCCGCGCCGATCTCCTTCAGTAACGTCAGCACGCGTTCCGCCAGCTTGGGCGCCATGTCCGGGTTGACCTGGAAGAACGACGCTTTCGGTACGCGGAAATCTCCGAACGCGCCAAGCTGTTCCGTCAGGTGCGTGATCCCCTGCCACTTCTCCGAACCGGAATCCAGCGCGCCGTCGTGATGCGTCCGGCGGAACGTGCGTTTCTGTCCCTCGGCGCCGGGTTTTGCGGTCGCGAGGAGTCCGCGGATGTCAGGATGTCCGAGCAGGCAGTCCTGCACGGGGACCGCCGTCTTGTTGTCGAGTCCGCGGTAACAGAACGCGCCGTTTTCGCAGACAAATGTGAGCTTGTTCCGGCAGCCGTTGCGGGACGGCGCGCCCAGCGGCGGCAGGAATCGGATGTCCCCGGCGGCGGGATTGCCGCGCGTGAGGAAGTCGGTGAACTGCCTGTTTTTCCATTCCAGTTCGCAATCGTAGGAGGCGTGACGGTACACGCAGCCGGGACAGGTCCCGGCGAGCGGGCAGTCCGGCCTGATGCGTTCGGGCGAAGCCGTCAGCACGTCCAGAACTCTGGCGCGCGCAAACGACTTCGCCTCATGGGTGATCTCCGCGCGGACCGTTTCCCCGGGCAGGGCGCCCGGGACGAAACAGACCTTGCCGTCCGAAAGCCGGCCCACGCCGTCACCCCCGAACGCGATACGCGAAACCGGAACGGAACAATCCATCAATTCGGGATCTCGCGGAAGAGATCGAGCGGTTCGACGATCTTGAGTTCGCTCTTGATCTTTTCGATGGCATCGTCGGGGTCGGCGAACCGGAAGATGATGGCGGCCCGGCCGTTGAGCCCGGCGGCGAAGGCGTACAGGTATTCGATGTTGACCTGATGCTTGTCGAGGACTTCGAGGACCTTGCTGAGGCTGCCGGCGGCGTGGTCGACTTCGATCGCGACGACGTCGGTGATCTTGACCGCGAAGTTATGCGCTTCGAGGAGTTCGCGCGCCTTCTCCCAGTCGCGGATCAGGAGGCGCAGCACGCCGAAGAACTTGCTGTCGCTGAGCGAGAGCGTCGAGATGTTGATCCCGTTGTCGGCCAGAAGTTTGAGCGCGGCGTTGACCGTGCCGGGCTTGTTCTCGACGAAGAGAGAGATCTGTTTGAGTTTCATTCTGACGTCTCCTGTGTTATGCGTTGAGGTTGCGGCGGTCGATCACGCGTTTGGCCTTGCCTTCGCTTCTCGGGATGGAGTTCGGGGCGCACATCTTGACGAAGACGCGGATGCCGAGGATGCGTTCGATGGCATGGCTGATGGTGTGGCGGATGTCTTCGATGGCGGACACGCGGTCGTGGAAGATGGTCTCGTTGACCTCGATGTCGACCTCGATGTTGTCCAGGCCGTGGTCGCGGGTCAGGATGATCTGGTACACGGGCAGGACCGATTCCACGCTCAGGATCGCCGTTTCGATCTGGGTCGGGAAGACGTTCACGCCGCGGATGATGAACATGTCGTCGCTGCGGCGTCCGATCTTGCTGATGCGGCGGATGGTGCGTCCGCAGGCGCATTTCGAGGTCATGATGCTGGTGATGTCGCGGGTGCGGTAGCGGATCATGGGCATGGCGTGCTTCGCCAGCGTGGTGAGGACGAGCTCGCCCTCCTGGCCGTCCGGGAGGACTTCGCCGGTGGCGGGGTCGATGATCTCGGGATAGAAGAAGTCTTCGAAGATGTGCAGGCCTTCCTGTTCGAGGCAGGAGCAGCCGACGCCGGGGCCGACGATCTCGGAGAGGCCGTAGATGTCGTACGCCCGGATGCCGGATTTCTTCTCGATCTGGGAGCGCATGGCTTCGGTCCAGGGTTCCGCGCCGAAGATGCCGAGGCGGACGGGGAGCTCGCGCATGTCGACGCCCATCTTTTCGGCGGTCTCGATCATGTGCAGGAAGTAGCTCGGGGTGCATGCCACGCAGGTCACGCCGAAGTCTTTCATCAGCATCACCTGGCGTTCCGTGTTGCCGCCTGAGGCCGGGATCACGGTCGCGCCGATCTTCTCGAATCCGCTGTGCGCTCCGAGGCCGCCGGTGAAGAGGCCGTAGCCGTAGGAGATCTGGGCGATGTCGCCCTCGTGGACGCCGACTGCGGCGAGGGCGCGCGCGACCGCCGTCGACCACACGTCGAGGTCTTGGCGGGTATATGCCACCACGATGGGCTTGCCGGTCGTGCCGCTGGACGCGTGGAGGCGCACGATGTCCTTCATCGGCGAGGCGAAGAGGCCGAAGGGATAGGTGTCGCGGAGGTCGGCCTTCACCGTAAACGGAAGCAGCCGGATGTCCTCAAGCTTCTGGATGTCGTCGGGTTTGATGCCGCGCTCGTCCAGACGCGCCTTGAAGAGCGGGACGTTGGCGTAGGCGAGGTCGACCATTTCGCGGAGGCGTGCGAGCTGGAGCGAATGGAGCTGTTCCTGCGGGATGAAGTCCATCGCGCTGATGGGGTTCATCGGGACTGCCTTGGTGGGTTTCATGATGGTGCCTTGGGTTAGTTTTTTGTTCTTCAGGGCGGGACCGCATGATTCGACGTTCCCATGTTTCTGCCTGAATTTTTGATTAATAATATACCTCTCGCGCGTATCATTATCAAGGCGTCACGTGCGAAAAAAGAATAAAAAACCTCGTGTTTTACGATTGGAAACTCATAAAAAGGACAAAAGCCTGGTTCTCCAGTCGGACCGTCTATCCTGTCTTCCGGTCGGATGGTATGATTTCCGGACTTGATTTTTTCCGAAAACATGCTATTATAAATGCTTATATTTTTAACCGCAAAACGAGGCTGATATGGTTTCTCGCAAGACAAATGATCCAGACAGGCAGAAAGGAGTATGCTCCTTTGCGAAGATCCGCGCCGTCTTCGCGCAAATCGGCCTCTTTGCGTTCATCGCGTTTCCTGTCTGACGCGAGCCGCCCGTAACCATTTGCCGGGGAAGATACGGGTGGTCCGGAGACGTCCCAGTCCGGTTTCCCTGATCTTTCCTGAACAATCCACAATACCCCCCACCCATAAGGATTGCATCCTATGAAAGTCCCACAATCCCTCCGAAAAGCAAACGCAAAACATCTGAAACATTTTGCGTTGCTGATCCTGGGCGCCAGCCTGGCCGGAACATGGAATCTCGCGGCGCAGGAACCCGCGCAGGAATCCGCGAAGGAAGTCCGCACCATCAAACTGCTCCAGGACGATGCCCAGGTCCGCTTCGCAAGCAAGCTCTACGAGCTGAAATACACGAAGCCGACCGACGTCCGTCCGTTCATCCTCGCCGCGGTCACCCGTTACAGCGCGCGTTCGAAGGTGGACCGCGTGAACAACAACGTGGCCGACAAGCACTATCTGCTGGTTTCGACGGGGGAAGACTTTATTCCCTACGTGGACAAGCTGATCGCCGGGCTGGACGTGCCGGGCAAGCAGGACGAATTCGGCTCCATCATCGAGGGGACCGGCGTCACGCGCGTGACCTACCATCCGCAATACCGCCTCGGGACCGAGATGCTCCGCATCGTCTCCTCCGGGCTGCAGAGTCCCGAAGGCTCGATCTTCCTGAACGAGGACACGAACACGATTTACTGGAAAGACGACCGGGCCGCCGCCATGGGCGCTCTCTCCTGGATCCAGTATCTTGACCGGCCGCTTCCGCAGGTCAACCTCAAGCTCAAATACTACGAGGTCCGCGAAAGCAAGCTGCGCGACATCGGGCTGGATTACCTGGCATGGAAGAATGGTCCCGGGCTCGACATTTTCTCCGCCGGATTCGATACGGGGAAGATCTTCTCCAACGAGGCGGTCTGGAATCTCGTCGGCGGGGCGACCCAGCTGGTCGACCTCACGAAGGATTTCTCCTCGGGCTGGGGGTACGGCGGATTCTTCACCGCGCCGAAATTCGACCTCAGTTTCGTCCGTCTGCTCCAGCAGTCCGGCAACGCGAAACTCGCCGCGGAGGCGGAACTCACGTTCGTGAACACGCCGATCTACGAGACGGAGGTGCTGAACACGCATCTCCCGAAGGTGTACACGGCCAGCCTCGTGCCCGACTACGAGAACATCAAAAAGGACGACGACGACCGCACGAGCGTGGTCACGGGCGGCGACAGCAGCCTCACGCTCTCGGTCATCAACCCGGTCATCTGCTTCAACGCCACGAAGGAGGAGACCTCGCTGAAGGGCCATATCCCGTCCTCGCAGGAGTTCTACGAAAAGAATGACGGCGGAGTCGTATTCGCCTACAAGCTCGTGTCGAAGAGCGTGACGGAACGGAGCAACCGCGGCGACGAACTCGGCGACGTCGCCACCTCCTCCGGTGAACTTACGCTCGGGTTCAAGACCGAAAAGCTCCTGGCGTCCTATGTCCGCGAAAACGACGTGGAGCAGACCGTCGGCATCCCGTTCCTCGTGAAGATTCCCGTGCTGAAATACCTCTTCGGCACGACCACGAGCATCCGGGAGCGGACCTACGTCGTCGTGACCGCCGAAGCCTCGCTCGTCCACCCGGACGGCCCGGTCGCGACGGCCGCCGGACCGGTCGTCGAGATCGAAAATGAAACCGGATCCGGCAACTGAACAGGAAGGGAACACGTACTATGAACACCATGATGAAACACTTTTTCGCAGCCGCGTTTCTCCTCGCCGCCGTTTCCGCGTTCTCCGACGAGCACATCGTCGACGTCACTCCGCACGGGATCCCCGGCACGCCCCAGTCGTACAACAATATGCCGACCGAAGGCTACGGCAGCAGCACCGTCCAGACGCAGATACGCGTGGACCTGAAGGACACGGAGGACGCCGTCCATTTCATCCGGGGCAATACCGACCCCTTCGTCGTGACGAAGCTGTACGAGCTGAAACACACCAATCCCTACACGATCCGGGGTTATCTGCTCGGCGTGGTGAACGGCACGCAGATCACGGGGAACCCCGTGCACGTCGATGCCGTCCGGTACAACGACGGACGCGGCGTCGTGCTGGTCTCCGCCGAGGACTACCGGTTTGAGAACAACGGCAAGGGCGACAGCATCGACGAGATCATCGCCGGACTGGACCAGCCCGGCATGGAACTCATCACGGGCAAAGGCTTCTTCATCTACTTTCCGAAAGTGAACGCCGCCGCCAATCTCCGTGACATGGTCATGAAGGTCGGCGCGACCAGCGAGGACGTCGAGTTCTCGCATGGCGTGGACCGGCTGGTCGTCGACGGCGGCCTGAACGCGCTCTTCATCGCCGCGCCGTACTGGAGCTGGAACGGCGTCAAGTCGCAGCTGGAATCGTATGACAAGCCGATGCCGGAAATCCGCCTCTCGTACTGCCTCTACGAGGTCGGCACGGAGAACGACGACAAACTCGGCGTCGACTTCCAGAGCTGGAAGAACAACGACGGGATCGATTTCTTCTCAGTCGGCGGCCGCTACCGCAACAACTGGGCGCGGACGTTCGCGGGCGGCATCGACGGTTCCCACAGCAGCCGCACCGACTACTTCAACTTCAATCCGAAGTGGAACACGAAGTATTTCGACTTCCTGACCTCCACCGGACGCGCGAAGGTCGTCACGCAGGGCGTCATTACCGCGAAGAACCGCCGCAAATCGGAAATCTCCGTCGGCTCAGGCCTCTTCTACGAGGAGGAGGACCCGATTGAGGACACCTCCATCAACGACGGCATCCTGATCGACGGCAAGGAGAAGCTTCCCGCAGGCGCGGACGTCCCGATCGAACACGGCAACCGTCAGAACACGAAGGCGTCCGAAGGCTTCAAGTTCAGCATGGAGGTCACCCCGGTTGTGGCCGAAAAGGCGTCTGTCCTGCCGATCAAAGTCTCCGGCGTGAGTCTGCTCGGCTGGAACAGCGACGGCACGCCCCGCCTCAGCAAGTCCGATTTCGAGACGGAAATCCACCTGGGATACGAAGCGCGTGACTTCGTGATCGGCGGCATCAAGCGCAAGCAGATCGTCCGCAGCGTGTCCGGCCTCCCGATCCTGAAGGACATCCCGATCCTCGGCTGGGCGTTCTCCACGGAATCCGAATCCGCCCGCGAGACAGAGCTGATCCTCTCCGTACACGCAGAATATGCCCGGCCGTCCGACAACGTGCCGGAATCGCTCCATGACGAGCTGAACGCGACGGAGCACGATCTGATCCACGGCATCGAACATCCGATCACCAACCTCGGATTCGAGCAGTTCGGCCTGGATTCGAAGACGATCGAATAAAAACTGTCTTGTTCGAGCACAAAAAACTGCCCCCGGAGCCAGTGACTTCGGGGGCTTCGTTTTGCTTGGGATTGCGCTGTGCGCGGCTCAGACGAGGTTCGCGCCGCGGCGGAACGCCTGGACGTTCGCCTCGCCGATCGGACCTGCGAAGTTCTCGCGGATCAGGGTCTCCCACAGGTCCGCCGGGAATTTGAGGTAGCGGTTCAGTACGCCGAGCATCGCGATGTTCGCCATGCGGGACTTCGCATCGTCGGCGGACAGGTCGGACGGACGCACGATGACCGTGGCGTCGTTCAGGTACGGACGGGCGACCTCGATCTGGTCTTCGGAGACCGCCACGAGATAGTCGGTCATGCCGACCGAGACCATCGGACTGAGAACTTTCCTGCCGAAGCGGACGTCGCTGGAGACGGAGCCGCCGCGCTGGCTCATGCCGTGGAGTTCGCTTTTCTTGACGTCGAAACCGAGGCGGAACGCCGCTTCGGTGAGCATATCGGATGCGCGGATGATACCCTGGCCGCCGATGCCGACGAACAGGACGTTGGTAATGTCACGACTCATTGTTTCACCTCGGTATGATTGGCCATTTTCGCCATCTTTTTCATTTGCATCAGGCACGGACGGCGCACGATGATCACGGTCGCGTCGTTGGATGCCAGGCGTTCCTGCAGGAGCGCGCGGTAGCCGTCGTTGTCGCCGACGGGATCCACGACGTCGACGTGGTCGACGCCGAGCGAACGGCAGACGTCTTCGAGCTTGATCGGGACCGCCGGAGTCTTGTCCAGGTGGTAGCCGGTGGCGGCGTGTTCCTGAAGTCCGGTCATGGCGGTCGTGCCGTTGTCGAGCAGCAGGACCACGTGCCCGGTCGCGGGCTTGTTGTAGACCATGTCCACGACGCCGGTCAGGCCGCTGTGCAGGAACGTGCTGTCGCCGATCACGCTGACCACGCGGCGGGCTTCGGGCGTGTCGCCGAGCGAACGGCGGAGTCCGAGGCCCATGCCGATGCTCGCGCCCATGCATTCGGAGGCGTCCATGGCGTTGAACGGCGGGAGCACGCCGAGCGTGTAGCAGCCGATGTCGCCCAGCACGGTCAGCTTCAGATCGCTGAGCAGTTCGAACGTCTTGCGGTGCGGACAGCCGGGGCAGAGCGCCGGGGGACGGCCCGGAGCGCCCGCGGGCGGCGGCGTGGTGTCGTGCGCGAGGAGCTGTTTCACGCGCCCCACGGAGAGTTCGCCGCATTCGAAGACGTCTTCCTTGCCTTCGACCGGGATCCCGGCGGCGCGGAGGTTTTCCTCCAGGAAACGGCTGCCTTCCTCGACGACCACGAAACGCTTCACCCCGGAGGCGAACTTGCGGATGGCGTCCATCGGGAGCGGCCAAGTCATTTTCAGCTGGAGCACGGAGGCTTCCGGGGCGGCCTCCAGCACATGCTGGACGCTCACGCCGGAGCTGAGGACGCCGAGTTCGGCGGAGCCGGGATTGAGGACCGTGTGCAGGTCGGAGGATTCGTTGTAAGCCGCGAGGTCCTTCATCACCCGGATGAGTCGGACGTGGGCGCGGCGGGCGTAGGCCGGGATCATGACCTTGGTCGTGGCGTCGGCCTTGTACGGGGCCGGACGGAACGCTTCGTTTTCCTTCCAGAGCGTGACGGGTCCCATGGAGTGGCAGACGCGCGTGGTCATGCGAAGCAGGACTGGCACTTTGAATTTTTCGGACAGCTCGAACGCGCGGATGGTCAGGTCGTAGGCCTCCTGGCTGGAGGACGGCTCCAGCATCGGCATCTGCGCGAACTTCGCGTAATTGCGGTTGTCCTGTTCGTTCTGGCTCGAAACCATGCCCGGATCGTCCGCGGAGACGATCACCAGGCCGCCGTTGACGCCCATGTAGGTCAGCGTGAACAGCGGATCGGCCGCCACGTTCAGTCCGACGTGCTTCATGGTCACCAGCGCGCGTCCGTTGCCGAGCGAGACGCCCGTCGCGACTTCGAGCGCGACTTTTTCGTTGGGCGACCACTGGGCCGCGCCGCCGATGGATGTGAGGGTTTCAAGGATTTCCGTGGACGGCGTGCCGGGATAGCCCGCGCCCAGCGTCACGCCGCACGCTTTCGCGCCGTAGGCGATCGCGCCGTCGCCGCTCAAAATCATTTTTTTATCAGCCATGGTATGCCCTGATGATTGATGATCCCTGTTTGAGGGATAGCTTATTTTTGTGAAAAAGATTATCTAAATATAACGCACGAATGCGATTTTTCAATAGCGGACGGGAAAAAAGGTATGAGGAGAAGCGCTCAGGCGAGCTTCAGCAGATACTCGAACGTTTCTTTCAGGCGTTCCACGGGGAGACCGATCACGTTCGTGAGCGAGCCGTCGATCGTTTCGATGATGTCCTCGCCGTGCTCCTGGATGGCATACGCCCCGGCCTTATCCAGTACGTTGACGTCCTGCACGTACTTGTCGATGACCTTGGACGTCAGGGGGCGGAAGGTTACGTGCGTGACCTCCTCGAACCGGACGAGAATGTCGGCTTCGACGCAGCGCACGCAGACACCGGTCGCCACGTCGTGCGTGCGGCCGGAAAGCATCGCGAGGATCCGTTTCGCGTCTTCGAGGTCGGCGGGCTTGCCGATGGTTCCGCCCTCGAACCTGATCACGGTGTCCGCGCCGATCACAAGCGCCCGCGGATTCATCTGCGCGACCGCCTCTGCCTTGCGCATGGCGTTCTCCAGCGGGTCATTTCCCTCTTCCACCTGCGAGGTTATGATTTGTATGGACGCAAATACCGGGCCCGCCTCCCGGAGCAGGGCGGACCTGCGGGGCGAGGCGGAGGCGAGGATGATCGGACGTGAAACGGAGCCGGTTCCATCCGGCATATCAGACATTGCGTTTCTCCGCTTCCAGCTTGAACGACGCGGCGATTTCCGCCGGATCGGTCGTGGCGGTGCCCGCCTTGCCGACGACGATTCCCGCCGCCTGATTCGAGATGAGGGCCGCCTCGCGGTCGGTCGCGCCCGCGGCATGGTACAGCGTGAACGCGGAAATGACGGTGTCGCCCGCGCCGGAGACGTCGAAGACTTCGCGCGCGATGGTCGGGATCACGAATCCGCGCGGTTCCTTCTCGGAATACAGCGCCATGCCCTGGTGGCCGAGCGTGATGAGCAGGATGTCGGGCGCCCATTCCTTGCGGATCTTCGCCGCGACGGCCTGCAGTGCGGTGTCCTTCGCCGGATCGTCGGCGGGGTCGGCGTGGTAGACTCCGGCGAGCGCAAACGCTTCGGCGCGGTTCGGGGTCATGAGGGAGATTCCCCTGGTCCGGACCGGATTGCCGGGATGTGGATCGAGCGAGGTGAAAATGCCTTCGTGCGAGGCGGTCGAGACGATCGCGTCGAGCATTTCCTGTCCGATGAGCCCTTTTGCGTAGTCCTCGATGACGACGGCGTCAACCTCGTGCAGGCGGATCTTCTTGGTCAGGGTCTCGATGAGCCGGTCGCGGACTTCGGTGTCAACCGGCGCGGTCTCCTCGAAGTCCATGCGGACGATCTGCTGGTTTCCGGCGATCACGCGCTGTTTTTCGATGGTCACGCGGCCGGGCACGCCGACGATGCCGTTCGTGTTGATGCGGGCTCCGGCGAGCAGGGCGCGGAGCTTTTCGCCGGGTTCGTCGATGCCGACGATGCCGAACGCGAAGATTTTCGCCTCGGGCGAAAGCGCCTTCAGATTGCGCATGACGTTCGCCGCGCCGCCGAGGCGGATGTTTTTGTCGCGGACACGGAGCACAGGTACGGGGGCTTCCTGGGAGAGGCGCGACGCGCTGCCGGAGATGTAGGTGTCGAGCATGAGGTCGCCGAGCACGGCTATGCGGAGCGGTTTTGATGCGCTGACGAGCGCGGAGAAGCGTTCGGGGGAGATAATCGGGGACATATTGGAATAACCTCAGTGTGTGTTCAGAATGCTGGTTTCGATCGTCTTGGCGTACGGGGTCGTGTCGAGCGTGTCCTGCCGGATGTGGTAGTTGTCGGTCTTCTTTTCATTCCAGGTCATCACGGTCAGTTCGTAGCGAGACAGCACGTTCCGCATTTCGGCCACCTGCTCCAGATTCATTTCCTTGCCGTTTTCGCGCACATGGAGCGCGAACTGGTCGAGGATGCCTTCGACGAGCTTGACCTCGCCTTTCTGGGCGAAATCCTTTCCTTTTGTTTTCCGGATGGCTTCGCGGATGCGGTCGACCTGTTCGTACATCTCGTCCTTCTCCATTTCAAGGACCAGGAATTTCTGGTGTCGCAGCTGAAGCGGGAAGACGATCGTGATGTAGAGCTGGAACAGGATCAGGATTCCGAACAGCGCGATGGCGGCGCCGGTCACGACGTCGCGCTTGCGCTTCGTGGAGTAATACTGCTTGAGATTTACTTTGCTCATCGGAAAGAATCCGTTCAGTTGTTCTGCCATGGCAGATCCCATTCGCCGAGCTCGTGGAGCGCATAGAGCGCGACAGACGCGCCCGCGTATTCGCCGAGCTTGCCGCCGAGCTTGCCGGGCACGATGGAGCACGCCTCGCGCGGCTGCTTCCAGCCGTATTTCTTCACGCGTTCGAGGAGCGGCTTCATGAAGAGGTCGCCGCACTGGATGGCGATGGTGCCGAGGGCGATGATCGACGGATTGAAGATATTGTGGAGCATGCCGATCGCCTGCGCGTGGCGTTCCATCATCTCGTCCCAGATCGCGCACGCATACGGATCGTTCGCCTCGACGGCGTCGGAAATCGTCTTCATGTCGATGTTGTCGATGTTGCCGCCCGCAAGCTGGACGACGGCGCTGTTCGGGCTGTTCGCGAGTTCGCGCTGTACGCGCTGGGCGATGGCGCGTCCGCCGGAGAACGCTTCCCAGCAGCCGCGCAGTCCGCAGTTGCAGAGCGGTCCGTTCACGTCGAGGACCATGTGCCCGACTTCCCCTGCGTCGCAAGTCGCGCCGCGCACGAGGCGACCGTTCGCGATGACGCCCGCGCCGATACCTGTGCTGATGGAAATGTACAGCATGTCCTGTGTGCCGACGCCGGACCCGAAAAGCCATTCGGCCAGGCCGGACGCATTGGAGTCGTTATCGAAGAATGCACGCACGCCGAACGCCTCGGACAGGTAGTCGCGGATGGGGACGTGCTTCCACTTCTTGAGGTTGGAGGGCGCCATCACGATCCCGTTCTTGAAATCAAGCGGAGAGGGCGTACAGACGCCGACCGCCTTCAGGTCCTCGCGGGTCATTCCGGCGTCCGCGAGCAGGGATTTCCCCGCGGAGACCATTGCGGGGAGGACATCGTCCGGTTCGCGTTCCTTGTTCGGGACGCGGGCGGACGCGACGAGCGTGCCGTCGCTGAGGACGAGCGAGACGGCGACCTTCGTGCCGCCGACGTCGAAACCGAGAATCGGGAATGGATTTTCCATGATTTGTGGCTCCTTCCGGAAAAAAGTAAAAAAAAACAGAAAAACCGATACAATATACATTGAAAAATCGGTCTTGGCAAAGTAATTTATAGAGTTTTTAAGTTTTTTTTCCAAAAATGAGGTCCCTTTCATGTTTTCCGCTGTTTTTCTGTCTGTCCCTCCCCTCCTCGCATCCAACGGAATTGCTTACGCTTTTAAAGAAAGCGACGGCGTCGGCCAGGGGATTTGCGTATTGCTCCTCATCATCTCTATTGCGGTCTGGTATATCATGCTGGAAAAAGCCGGCAACCTGATCTCCGCCATGAAGAAAAGCCAGGCGTTCCTGCGCGCCTTCCGCGAAAAGCGCAATCCGCTCGGACTGAAGGAAAAAGCCGCGGAATCCAACTCGCCCGCCGCGGCGGTCTACCTCGCCGCATGCGAACGCATCGAGTCGTTCCACCTGGAACAGCCCGGCGGCGGACGCCGCGCGATGAGCGACGACGAGCTGGAAGTGATGCGTTCGGCGATGAACCAGGCGGTCGAGGACCAGCTCGTGATCCTGCAGAGCCGGACCATGGTCCTGGCGACCGCGGTCAGCGGAAGCCCGTTCCTCGGCCTCTTCGGCACGGTCTGGGGCATTACGGTCGCATTCACGAAGCTCGCGCAGGCGGGCAAGGCCGACGTCCAGACGCTTGCGCCCGGCGTTTCCGGCGCACTGCTCACCACCGTGATCGCGCTGTTCGTGGCGCTGCCGTCCATGGTCGGCCTGAACATCATCTCGTCCAAGATCAAGGACATCACGGTCCACCTCGATTCCTTCGTCGACGAGGTCTACGCCAAGTTCAAGATCGAACAGCTCGACTCCTACCGCGCAGCCGGGGAGCAGGAATAAGGGAGCGCCCCAGTCATGCCGCCGAAACGCAGATCGCTTCAAGTTCCGATATACGATCAGATCAACCTCACGAACCTGATCGACACGCTCTTTTTCCTCCTGATCATCTTCATGATCACCGCGCCCCTGCTGGAGTATTCCGTCGACGTCACGCCGCCGGAGATGAACGCCGACCCCATCAAACCGGATTCCGATTCCAAGATCATCAACGTGAAGGAAGACGGCTCCATCGTCTACAACCGGGAGACCGTTACCGAGGCCGAACTTCAGATCGAGCTGTCCCGCATCGAACAGCAGAGCGGTCGCGACACCGCCATCTTCCTGCGAGGCGACCGTGACCTCAGATACGGCGTCGTGATGAACGTGATGAAGCTCATCCGCGCGGCTGGATTCCGCAATGTCAACCTTGTGATGCAGGAGGAACAATAATGGGCGGACAGATCACCGGCAAAGACCCTTATTTCAACCCGAAACGGGCACGTGCGATCCTCACCGGCGTATTGCTGATGCATGTCGGCCTCATCGCCGTCCCGCTCATCTACTCCTCGCTCACGGACTTCTTCGATCCGCCGCTCATCGTGATGAAGGTCGGACTCGCCGATCTTCCGCTCGGGGATTCCCCGGATGCCGGAGCGGCCGCCGACGTGCCCCAGCCCAAGTCGTCCGAGCCGGAGCCTGATGTTTCTGTGGACGACCTCCCGAATCCGCAGAAGGTCGACGATCTGCCGCCGGAGACAGTGTCGCCCCCGCCGAAGGTCGAGAATCCCCCGCCGAAACCGAAGACCGACACGAAAGTGCCTGTCGAAGAGCCCCCGCCGAAAAAGAAGACGGACACGAAACCGAAAGTTACGCCGCCGAAGACGGAGCAGAAAAAGGATCCTCCTAAGACGCAGACGAAACAGGATCCGCCGAAATCGAATCTGCTGAAGCCGGAAGACATCATCAAGCCGAAAAACACCAGGACGCAGGCGCAGATCGAGGCGGAACGCCGGGCACGCGAGGCCGCCGAGGCCAAGGCGAAAGCCGACGCGAAGGCACGTCAGGATGCCATCGCCGCCATCCGCGACGCCGCTCAGTCGGGCCGCTACGGCACGACAGATCCCGGTCAGCAGGGTATTCTCGCGACCAAGGAAATGCGCGACTACTACGAACAGCTGAACGCGTACATTCGCCCGAAATGGAACGCCGTTTCCCCGTCCAGTGTTGAACTCAGCGGCAAGGTCGCCAACTGGCCGACCATTCACCTCACGATCGCGAAGGACGGCCGCATCACGAAAGCCGTCATCGTCAGCAAGTCCGGCAACAAGGCGATCGACGCCGCGGTCGAAATTCTGCTCGCGGACCTGAAGGTCGCCCCTGTGCCGCCTCAGGCCGCGACCATCCCCGTCACACTCGAAATCCGCTGATCTGAACCCGTTTCCCAAACGCGAAAAACTCCGCATAGCCATGAAACCGTGCGGAGTTTTATGTTTTCAGAGGAGAAGCGTGTTTTTCAGGAGCGACTGAGTGTAATCTCCAGCTCGACGCTGTCCGATTCCACCGGAGCGTCCGGCTTGCGGATTCTGAGCGTGACGCGGTCCAGAAGCTGGAACTCAGCCAGCAGTTTTTCTCCGCAGGCGTAGGCGAGGCGTTCGAGCAGATAAAACGACGTTCCTGCGGCATATTCCTTCACGCAGCGTTCGACCGCGGTGTAGTCGACGGCGTCGTCGAGGTCGTCGGTCCGTCCGGCGCGGGAGAAATCCCCGCACAGTTCGAGGTCGAAAAAAAGGGTCTGCTGTGCGGTGCGTTCGGCGGGAAGCGTCCCGATCACGCAGCCGACGGGCAGACCTTTCAGGATGATCTTGTCCATTCGGAGGAAAGACGGTTATTTCGGCTCGTCTTTCTTCGTGATGTCCTCGTACTGCTGCTTCGCGGCTTCTTCGCGGAGCTGGATTTCGCGGGTGCGCGCCGCGGCTTTTTCCTTGTTTTCGGCGATTTCGCGGGCGCGGTCCTCGGCGGTCTCGGAGAGGATCTGTTTCTCGCGCTCGAAGGAGAGGCGGTCCACGGGGCTTTCGCCGCGGATAAGCCGGGCGATGCCGGTGGCGAGGATGACCGCAGGCAGCTCGCTTTCGCGGATGGAGGTGATGGGCACGGCCAGCGGATCGTATTTCTTGCCGGTCTTGTCGTACACGTTCACGGTGACGTCCTTCTCTTCCTTGTTTTTATCCTTTCCGGGATTGATGGAGAGGAACACCAGGAAGTCGCCCTTGGCGCTGGCGAGGATTTCCTTGATCTCGTTTTCCGTGAGAGTGGTGCCGAGTTTGTGCTTGAGGCGGAACTCCTTCATTGTCTTTTCCACGGTGTCCGCGTTGCACAACGCGATCTGGGAGTGCGTGACGAGCTCGGATTTCAGGTATTCGATCAGGAGCGACGTCGTGCGGTTGTCCTGCTGGTCGGAGGACACGGGACGGGAGAGGTCGTCGAAAACGAGCACGGAATAGGGTTTGCCCGCGAATGCCGTGAGGGAGACGAGCATGGCGGCGGCGATGACTGCGATATGCTTGAACATGCTGGATTCCTTTCAGTCCGGATGATTTGCGTCTGCCGGAAACAGACAGTTTGGATGCCGTAATCATAATAATCTACCACGCAAAAACACAACTTTCAAGCCGTTCCGCGTTTTTTTCCGCTGTTTTTTCGTCCTTTCGCGTGTTTTTTTCCGTTTTCCGTTTGGAATCCTTTTCTTTTTGTGCTATAGTTTTAGGACTGATCTGCATCGAAAACGTACAACCCTCCAAGGATTCTCCCATGTTCAAACAGCATGCCGCTTTCTCGTCCGAAGTCCGCACCGCTATGCGCGGCGGCGACGGCTCCGTCACCATCGAACACGTCTGGAAGCCCGGCGTCGAAATGGGCTCCCCCGCCCGCATGTACTCCCGTCTGGTCCTTCAGCCCGGATGCTCCATCGGGTGGCACATCCACGAAAACGAGGAAGAGATATTCTACATCCTCGCGGGGCAGGCGCGCATCGACGACAACGGCAACGAGGTGATCGCGTCCGTCGGCGACTCCGTCATTACGCGGTCCGGCGAGGGGCACTCCGTGGCCTGCGAAGGCACAGACACGCTCGAAATCCTGGCGTGCATCATCCGCTATGTCAACGAGTAATTCTTCCGGCGTGACGAACGTCGCGATCATCGGCTTCGGCCTGCTCGGCGCTTCCTTCGGGCTGGCGCTCGACGGCGTGCCCGGCATCCGGCGTCTCTGCTGCACGCGCAACGCCGCCGCCCGCGAATGGGCGCTTGAATCGCACGCGGCGGATTTCGCCTCGGCCGATCCCGCCGAAGTCATCCCGCGGGCCGACGTCACGTTCCTGTCGCTCCCGCTCCCCGTCATCGTCCGCTACCTCACGGATTACGCGCATCTCTGGCGGCCGGGCTCCGTCGTGACGGACATGGGCAGCGTGAAGGGCGCGATCCTGAACGTGGCCGAGCGCACCGTGGTGCCGCACGGCGTCGTGTTCGTCGGCGGACACCCGATGGCCGGTACCGAATATTCCGGGCACGTCCACGCGTTCCCCACGATGTTCCGCGGCGCGGACGTCTTCCTTTGTCCCGCCTCGAACGCTTCGGATGCGGACGTCGAGACCGTCGCCGGGTTCTGGCGCGCGGTGAAGACGAACGTGATCCGCATCGACCCGAAAGAGCACGACGACCTCGTGGCGCACACCAGCCACGTCCAGCACATCGTGGCGTCCGCGCTCGCGCTCACCATCCTCGGCAGCGAGGACCCGCGCGAAAAGATGCTCCGCGACGCCGGCTGCGCGGGCGGTTTCCGCGACACCAGCCGCATCGCGTCCAGCAATCCCGTCATGTGGCGCGAGATCATCGAGTTCAACACCCCCGCCATCCTGACCGCGCTCGACAACTTCCAGAAGAAGCTCGACGTCCTGCGCGGCGAGATCGCGTCCGGCGACTACGACGCCTTCCAGCGCGAATTCGCCCGCGGGAAGGAGCTCCGCGACGCCTGGCTCGTGAAGCACATGCGGAACAAATAAGCCGTTTTCTTCAGCTCAAAAACATCGGGCGCGCCTCCGGTTTCAGGGACGTGCCCGTTCTTTTGCCTTTGTTCCGTGAGGCGGATTTACTTCTTTGCGACGGCTTCCGCGAACTTCACGATGCCGTCCGCGTAGCGCCCGATGGAATCCAGTTCCACGTATTCGCCCGCGGAATGCTCGTTCGCGCCAGTCACGCCGAGCACGGGGACAGGGACTCCGAGCTTGCGCCAGTGACGCGAATCGGTCGCGCCGCAGATGCGCGCCAGCGGGATCTCCTGTCCGCCTTTGACCTCGTCGGAGAGCACGCGCTGGAGCAGGAGGAACACCGGATGGTCCTTGTCGAACGACACGGGCGGGATGTCCTCGCCGAGCGTGACCTCGCATCCGGTCGTTTCCTTCAGGTCGCGCAGGATCACGTCGCGTGACGCCTCGTCGACGAGCCGGAAATTGATGGTCATGGTCGCCTCGCCGGGGATCTGGTTCGGCGCGGTCCCGGCGGACATCATGCACGCGGCCATGCTGTTCCGCCAGTCGTTTTCCGAGGTCGGATTCTCCCATTTCGCGCGGAACTTCGCGTACCCCGCCATGAGCTTGTCGATCGGGTCTTCGCATTTCCACGGATACGCGGCGTGCCCGTCGCGCCCCTTCGCGGTCAGGTGAACGATCAGGATGCCCTTCTGCTCGTAGATGATGGTCGGATCGTCGCCGGAGTCCAGGATCAGGACGGCGTGTTTCGCGGTGTAGCCGAGGTCGACCATGTGCTTCGTGGTCGTGCCGCCGGTCTCCTCGTCGGCGGAGAAGACCGCCGCGACGTGAACGTTTGCCTTCAGCAGGATTTCCGTCAGGCAGACCGCGTTGCCGAGGCAGTCGCAGGCGCCGCGCCCGTACAACTTTCCGTCGCGGATCACCGGCTCGAACTGTTCTTCCGAGGCCGGCACCACGTCCAGATGCGAGTTCAGGATGATCTCCGGCGTGCCGGATTCGCGGTTCGACGCGTACAGGATCTGCCGTCCCTCGAACTCCTCGACACGACAGAAGACGCCGCGCGTTTCGAGGTAATCGTGCATGATCGCGGTCGCGGCGTTGACGCGTTCCGGGTCGGTCGTGACGGGGCGGGTGCGGATGAGTTGTTCGAGCAGTGCGATCGTATCGTTCATGAGATGATAAACTCCGATTTTAAGTTCAAAAGTGATAAGGTTTGTGGTTTGTTACTGTTCCGGCGCGGTCAGGACGACTTCGTGCTGTTCATTCTGCGGGATCGTGAACGATGTGCCGACCTTGCCGTTCCACACCATCGGCGTCCGCGTGCGGAGCTTCAGCCCATCTTCGGGCCAATTCCAGGCATAGATTTCAATGCGGACGGGGCGTCCGTTTTTCCACTCCGCCGAGACCCGTTGTCCGCCGTGAATGCGAAGCCCTTTGAACGAGCCGTCGGGCCAGTCCGGGAGTTCGACCGGGAGCACGAAGACGCCGCCGGAATCGTTCTGCACGAGCATTTCGCAGATTGCGCCGACGATCCCGAGGTTGCCGTCGATCTGGAACGGCGGATGCGTGGTGAAGAGGTTTTCGAGGGTGTTGTAGCGCAGCAGGCTGTTGACCATCTCGGTGGCTTTTCCGCCGTCGCCGAGCCGTGCCCACAACGCCGCGCGCCAGGGCCACGTCCACGACCGCCGGGCGTCTCCGGTGAGCGCGCGCCCTTCAAGCGCCACGCGTGCCGCTTGGAAGAGCTCGGGCGTCTTCACGGCGTCGATGGAGCTGCCGGGGTAGACGGCGAAGAGGTGCGAGGTGTGGCGGTGGTCGTCGCCCTTCCTGTCGCGGTCAGTCTCCCATTCCTGAAGCTGCCCCCAGGACCCGATCTTGTTTCCGAGCAGATGCGCGCGGATTTCCGCCGCCTTTTTCGTGTCGTCGTTGTCGATCTCAAGCCAGCGGGCGATGTCCAGGTACTGGTCGAAGAACTCCGCCACGATCTGCTGGTCGTGCGTCACGCCGTCCTCGGTCGGGCCGTGTTCGGGCGACCAGCCCTGCGGGACGACGTACGTGCCGTCGGCGCGCTTCTTCAGGCGCTTGAACCAGAATTTCGCGACCCCCTGATAGAACGGCCATGCCTTCTGTTCCAGGAACCTCCCGTCCGTACCGTACTCGTACTGCAAGTGCCGGTAGAAATGCTGGGCGATCCACGCCGCGCTCGGCCAGTTCCAGCGCCAGCCGCCCGCGCCGTAGCTGTTCATGCTGGTGCGGAACGTGAATCCGCTGTCCTCGCCCAGGACGGTCTCGGTGTCTTTCGCTGCGATCTGCATTGCCGCCAGCATGAAGTCGAACAGCGGTTCGTGGCATTCGGCGAGCCCGGCGGGCTCCGCGCCCCAGTAGTTCATCTGGAGGTTGATGTTCGTGTGGTAGTCGCTGTGCCAGGCGGGCGTGTTGCTGTTGTTCCAGATGCCCTGCAAATTGGCCGGGAGCGATCCGGGTTGGCTGGACGAGAGCAGCAGGTAGCGGCCGTACTGGAACATCAGCGCGACCAGGCCGGGGTCGGATTTCCCCTCGCGGCAGCGTTTCACGCGTTCGGCGAGTGTGAGCTTCTCCAGCTCCGGATCGCCGCCAAGGTCGAGCTGCACGTTGTTAATGCGCGAACTGAACCAGACGCTGCTGCTGTTTTTGAGCTTGGTATAACCGAGTTTTATGGCGTCGGCGATGCGTTTTTCCGGCAGCGCGAGCTTCGCGATTTTTTCTTCGCGTGTGAACTCCGCCAGCTTCGGATTGTAGTCGGACTCCGCGGCAAACAGGACTGTGATCTCGCGGCAGTCCCTGAACTCCACGCCGTCCTCCGCCGTGCGGAGCCAGCCGTCCGCGACGACCCTCGCCCGGACCTCGTATCTCAGACACTTGCGGCCGTTAAGCGCAAACATCCGCATATCACGGATGTTTTCTATTTCGAACTGATAGTCAAGATAACGGTCCGGCACGTTCGGCTCCTTGAACTTTTCGGGGATGACCCCGGAGAAGGAGAACCCGTCCGCAGAATATTTCGTCGTGCGGGTGGAAGGAATCGGATCAATCCTGTTCGTGTTCGGGACCAGCAAGCCGAAACGTTCCCTGTAGCCTTCGATGACGGTGATCCCCTCGCGGGCGTCGCGGTACTCCACGCGGCCGGAGACAGGCGTTTCGGAGGAGACATGGTAGACGAGCACGTTGGATCTGGATATGGCGCTGGCGAACGCCTCGCGGGTCTGTTTCTTGCCGTCGATCTCGAATTCGACCGTGTGGACGGCGTCGGAGATATTGAGGGCACGGCTGTAGTTCTTCACCTCGGATTCCCTGATGCCGTCGAACTTCACCTTCAGCGTGCCGAGCGGCAGATAGCTGCCCATTTCCGCGTAGTTCGCGTCGGGGTTGTCCTTCAGCTTTTCGGTGGAGTACGGGCTCCCGCTCCACAGCGAATCCAGATTGAGCTGGAGTTCATCTTCTACAATGCCGCCGTTGAGCATCGCCCCGAGCGAGCCGTTCCCGATGGGGAAATACTGCGATTCCCAGTCCTTCGCGGGGGCGTCCTGCCGGAGCAGGAGATCGGCTGCAAACGAGGCGGAAGAAGCGACGAGGAAAGCGAGCGCGGCGAGCAGTGTCTTTTTCATGGTCCGGGATCCTTTTTCGGCGGGTGGATATCTCATTTCCAGTAGAATATACCACCCGTGCAAGGAAAAGTCAAGAGACGGCAGAACTTTATCAGGATATTAACGTTGCGCCAAACGAAAAACGCGCCCGGGGCGGAAACCCCGGACGCGCTGAAGTTCATTCGAACTGACCGAAAACGGATTATTCGTCCTCGTCGGAATCGTCGTGGAACTTGCTGATGATGTCGTTCATGACGTTCGGCGGAACGGTCTCGTAGCGCGCGAAATCGACTTCGTAGGAGCCCTGTCCCTGGGTCATGGAGCGGAGTTCGGTGGCGAACTTCTGGATTTCGGCTTCGGGGACTTCGGCTTCGAGGACCTGGAGACCGTCCTTCATGCTCATGCCGAGGATGCGGCCGCGCTTGTGGTTGAGCGCGCCGTTGACGTCGCCGGTGAAAGCGTCGGGGATCATGACCTTGATGTCCATGATGGGCTCGAGCAGGGCCGGGCGGGACTTCGCCATGGCGTCCTTGAAGGCGCGGCGTGTGGCGATCTTGAACGCCATTTCGGAGGAGTCGACTTCGTGGTACTTGCCGTCGAACACGGTCACGCGCATGTTTTCGACCACGCAGCCTGCGAGCGGGCCGCGTTCCATGGCCTCGTGGATGCCCTTTTCGACCGCGGGGATGAAGTTCTTCGGGATGGCGCCGCCGACGATGGCGTTGACGAATTCATAGCCGCCCTCGAAGGGTTCCATGCGGAGGTGCACTTCGGCGAACTGGCCGTGACCGCCGGACTGCTTTTTGTGGCGGTAGGCGGCCTCGCCGCGGCCCTGGATGGTCTCGCGGTAGGCGATCTTCGGGAGCTCGAGACGGACGTCGACCTTGGCGGTGGCCTTGAGGTTCTTGATGGCGATGTTGATGTGCTGTTCGCCCATGCCCTTCAGCAGGGATTCGTGCGTCTCGTCGTTGCGCTCGATGTAGAGGGTCGGGTCGCACTCGGAGAGGCGCTGGAGGCCCTGGATGATCTTGTCTTCGTCGCCGCTCTTCGTGGCGTAGAGCGCATAGGAGATGACGGGCTTCGGATAGACCTGGCGCGGCATGGCGTGGTTGTCCTTGGAGGCGCCGAGGGTGTCGCCGGTGGTGGTGCCTTTGAGCTTGGCGACGCCGACGATGCAGCCGGGGCAGACTTCTTCGACCGGGATCTGGGTCTTGCCCTGGAGCAGCACGAGCTGGCCGACGCGTTCCTTGGTGCCCTTGTTCAGGTTCAGCATATCGGTGTTGCACCCGATCTTGCCGGTGAGGACGCGGAGATACGCCATCTGGCCGATGAAGGGGTCGAGGGCGCTCTTGAAGACGTAGGCGGCCGCGGAGCCGTCTTCGGACGGGACGATCTCGGTGCCGTCTTCGGCCTTGCGGACGCGTTCGAGCGGGTTCGGCATGAGGGAGACGATGCCGTCCATGAGCTCGGCGACGCCGATGTCCTTCGCGGTGGAACCGGCGAACACGGGGACGAGGCTGCCGGAGAAGATGGCCTTGTGGAGGCCCTTCGCGATCTCTTCGCCGGTGAGCTCTTCACCCTCGAGATAACGCTCCATGAGCGCTTCGTCGGATTCGGCGGCGGCGTCCTTCAGCTGGGTGCGGTATTCCTCCACGGCGTCCTTCAGGTCGGCCGGGATTTCGCTGTCGGGCGTGTCGAGCACGCTGATGACCTTGGAGAAATTGCCTTCCTTGCCGACGGGGAGAGTCATCGGCACGCAGACGGTCTTGCCGTAGGCTTCCTGGAGATGCTCGAGGACGGTGTCGAAGCTGGCGCGCTCGCGGTCGAGGCGGTTCACGAACACCATGCGCGGAAGCAGGAAGTCGCGGGCGAACGACCAGGCGCGGGTGGAACCGATCTGGATGCCGTCGACGCCGTCGAGGACGATCACGGCGAACCCGCAGGAACGGAACGAGGAGATGACTTCGCCGACGAACTCGCCGTAGCCGGGAGTGTCGGTCAGGAAGAGCTTGTGGTCCTTCCAGTCGCAGTGCATGAACGAAGCGTAGATGCTGGAACGCTTGTCCTGCTCGTCGGGAGTGAAGTCGGAGACGCTGGTCTTCGCGTCGACGGACCCGAGGCGGTCAACGGCTCCCGCCTTGAAAAGCATCAGGTCGCAAAGGGTGGTCTTGCCGCTGCCGTTGTGGCCTGCTACAACGAAGTTGCGGATCTGCGTGGGGTTGGTGATCTTCATATGGTTGTTTGCTCCTTGTATGAGTTTGAATTGTTCCGATCCAGCACAGCGACAGGGCGGAAGACGGTACACCGTCCGGCGAAACACAGGACGGAATCCCGCACCGGCATGCGCCGACGCCGCTGTTTTTTGTTATCGTTCTCTAATAATAGCACGCATTTCCGGTTCTGTCAAATCCTCTTTGAAATAAAACGAGACTTTTCTTGCACCGAGAGGGGCAGTGACTGAGAATGACGACGGACGGAGCGACTAAACCGGGGAGATGATCGTGCCGGGACGATGAAACGAATCCGGCGGCCCGAGTCCATGACATCCTTATCCATATCCAGTTCAAGATCAAAACGTCAAGGTACAGTAAATACGAACTTTATTTACTGTACCTTGAGGGTGTGCGCGTGAGATGTCTTTTTTTCGGTACCATCAGTCTTTGTCGTATGCACGCACTTCTGGGCTGCTCGCCTCGACTTTTCCATGGTCGAGTTCAAAGCATCAAGGCATTGTCTCTTCACGATCAGAATCAAGACCTCAACCTGCTGCTCTGACAGATTCAAGGTCAAAACGTCAAGGTACAGTAAATACGAACTTTATTTACTGTACCTTGCGGGTGTGCGCGTGAAGATATCTTGTTTTCGGGACCATCGGTCTTTGTCGTATG
>JAEEGG010003019.1_pt1 | contig 42549 bp, 38 predicted proteins | sample 9134161 | NCBI WGS metagenome assembly JAEEGG01 (sample SAMN16246543, study PRJNA631951) | gut metagenome | biome: gut microbiome; feature: rumen; material: CR-attached | host: Bos | place: Iran: Karaj | collected 2018-10 | reverse complement strand
TAAGCTTCATAGAATTCGAGGCCGGTGAATTCCGGGCTATGCGTACGGTCCATGCCTTCGTTACGGAAGTTCTTGGAGAATTCGAAAACCTTTTCCATGCCACCCACAATGCAGCGCTTCAGGTAAAGTTCCGGAGCCACGCGCAGGTAAAGCGTCATGTCGCAAGCGTTGTGGTGCGTGGTGAACGGACGGGCGTTTGCACCGCCGTAAATCGGCTGGAGCGTCGGGGTTTCGACTTCGATGAATCCCTTTTCAATCAGGTATTCACGGATAGCCTGCATAATCTTGGAACGCTTGATGAAGACTTCCTTCACGTCGTCGTTCAAGGCCATGTCGATATAACGCTGGCGGTAGCGGGTATCCACGTCGGCAAATTCGTTGAACACGACCTTGTTGCCGTTTTCGTCGACCTTTTCCTTGGCGACCGGAAGCGGACGCACGGCCTTCGACAGCATGGTCACCTTCTTCACGTGCACGGAGTATTCACCCGTCTGGGTTTCGAACATGGAACCGTTCACACCGATAAAGTCACCGAGGTCGGTCATCTTCACGATTTCGTAGTTTTCTTCGCCGACTTCGTCGCGGGCGACCACCACCTGCAAGCGACCATAACGGTCCTTGAGGTGCATAAAGCACATTTTGCCCTTGCGGTTAAAGCGAACCACGCGGCCAGCGAAAGCGATTTCTTCGCCAGAAGCCATCAGGGCTTCCTTATTTTCTTTCAAAACCTTGGAATCATGCGTGCGGTTGAACTTGTGCGGATAAGCTTCCACACCCATTTCCTTGAACTTGTCGAGCTTAGCGAGGCGCGCTTGCACCTGGTCGTTCATATCTTGCATTGCCATAGTATTTATCCTGTGATTAAATCACGTTTAAAATTTACGGCAGAAAGATAGAAATTTTAGAGTTCGCCATGGCGGCGCATCTTGCGGATATTCTGCGGAAGCACGTGATTGTGCCACTGAATCCATTCATCGTAATAGATGTACTGGCGTTCGCGGCGTCTAAAGTTACGGCCATGCACAATGCGACGGCCGTTCTTGACTTCAACCGGAATGGCTATGTGCAGGCATTCATGGTACACGACACCGGCCACGGCGTATTCCGGGCAGTTCGCGGCATCGTAACCCTTGCTAATGCTAATCAAATGGAATTCTTCGCCGGTCACAGGGTCCTGACGGACCGAATGGAAACTGAGTCCACCGACACGGTTACTCCAGGTGATACGGCAAGTTAATTTATCTTCAAAATAAGTGCTGTTGATAGCAGCAAGCACATCGTTCAAATTATGGTACTTGCCTTGGGGCTTAATCGGCGGGAGCCTGCCCTTGGTTGACAAGGATTCATCGCCTCGGTCTGCAAGAATCTGCTCCACCAAAGTCCAAAAGCGGCTGACCAAATCCTTGATAATCGCCTTGTTCTTCGCCGTCTTGCGTTTCACGGCGTGTTCCGCCCATTCGGCAGCAAGCTCACGCGCCGGCGCAAACTCAGGCTCTTTCATGTAAGCAGGCAAAATCACCTCAGGGTGGCCAAACAGCACTCCCCCCTTGCAACGGATGCTCTTCTTTAACTGCGAATTGTACTTGAAATGTACCAGGCCATTCAGGGACACCGAAGCCGGAACTTTCGGCTTAGCCGGTTCCTTGGGAGCATCGGCATTGTTCCCGAACAGGTCGAGTTGCATTCCAAACAGATTCATTTCTAGTTTCCGCCAATCAAGCCTTCGAAGCGGTTTACCGCCAAGAGTCCGCCAAAATAACTTTCGGGCAAATCCAAAAGGGCGTAGTGCTCCGAGATTCCGTAAACGGCATCCTCAATGCTATCGGGCAAGTACACAATATAGCTATCGTTCTCGGGAGTCTGTAAATGCTCCGGCGTACAGAACTTCGGATCCGTTTCGCTAAAATACATACGGCAAGATACCGGGCGCAACGGATATACCGTGCAATCCCCCTTCTTGTCCGAAAACGGGCACGGATTCCAGGCGCTAAAGTAATCGTGCAGCGCCTTATCTTCGGCGTAATCATCCAAATCCATTTGGTCAGGAGCAACCCCTTCGGTCCTTCTCGCCTCGAAAAACTTGCTAAACAGCGACGACCTTACCTGGCAGGCTTCCATAATATCCAACAGGTCATTCCGCCCCCGGAGGTCGCAATACAAAGTCAACAACTCAAAGGGTTCCACCGACATGGGGTAATGATGGCAACAGTTTCCGCAAGCAGGCCTGCACTGAATCGGACGCGGCTGTTGAGGAAGAACCGCATCCAGATATTGAGAGAACAGCTTGTGGTATTCCCGGGTGAACTCCTTGATTTTGGGGAGCTCCTGCAACAGATTATCCGATCCTATCGCAGATTCACGCCCTAAAGATGCCGCAATCGCATCCAAGCGATCCCTTTCCGCCCTCAAAAGGGTAGCAAGGCGCATTTCGGCCAAGCGAAAAGCCTTCGTCGGAAAATACTCTCGATAAGATTCCATATCACAAAGATAGATATTTTAACAATATCCGAAAATTGGCACCAAAAAAGCCACAAAAAACGAAAGATTTCCCAAAAACTACGCAAAAAACAGATTGAAGAATCCTTTTTGTAAGAATAATGTTATCTTTTAGAAAAATGGGAATAGTGTAATGAAAAACGTACTTAAATCCAAGTTTTTGTGGGCTTCGGCGCTCATGCTTACATTAGGCATTGCCGGGTGCAACATTTTCAACCCAACCGAAAGCGTAAACATTAAAAACGACGATGCAGACGCCCTCACCTACGAAGGCTACATCAAATTCCGTAACAACGAATATAGCGAAGCCGAAGAGTACTTCAGAAAAGCCATCGAAGCCGACGAGGGTCATTCCGAAGCATGGCTCGGCCTCATGAAGTCCGTGCTCAACCGCAAGCTTAACACCTGTCAAGAAACAAATGTATTTACCTTGCTCAAGTATGTGAATACAAATCGTGAAGCTGATAATTCTACCGTTCCGTTTGCCAACCTGCCAGACTCGATTGCCATTCCCCTTAGAGAAGCTGTTGACTCGGTCAGCATCATTGCATCCCAGTTCATTGAACTGGACAAGAACAATAAAACCGACGGAAAAATCACCTACAAGTACATCGCTGACGGCTACATGGTTATCCAGATGATGAAGACCATGCTCGTTCTCAAGACCAAGATGCCCACGGAATGCGCCAATAAGAACTCTAGCGCATCGATCAATGGCGACTGTAGCATGAAGACAATCCTTAACGACTTCAAGAAAGATCCTATCGAAACAGTTGAAGCTTTCCACGAAGTATTTAACACCTGCGAAGAAAACCCAGAAAGTATGTCTTCCTTATTCGAAGATTACTTGCAGGGTTTCGAAGGCGGAAATTACTTGACCAAGGAAGCCAAAAACGATGCAGTCAAAGGCATGTGCTCCGCCCTTTCTCAGGAAACAACTGTTGAACAGAATGACAGCACCAAGCAATCCAAAACGATGAATATCATTATTGGTCAACTGGGCTATAGTGATATCCTTGATGATGACGGCGACGGCTGCATTGACGAAGAACTCTACGATGGCGAAGACAACGACGGTGATGGCGAAATCGATGAAGACATCAACGACAAGACCAACGAAATCCAGTATGATGATATAATCATTATGAAAAATATCCAGCAGAAGAAAACCTCCGTCAAGGATATCCGCGTCATCAAGAGTGCCGGCCCCAACGAAAAATACATGTCTATCGATATAGACATGAACGGTGTTACCGTGAAAGACGACCCCGACGAACAAGATCGTGAATGGGGATTCATTTACAAGAACTACACGGACCGCGTCTCCCACAACAACCACAAGCTGAATTTCACTAAGGACATTTACTGGAACATGGAAGGCGGCGTTGAAGGTTTGAAAGAAAGAAAACGCCTCATCGCCCAAGATACAGACTACGACAACCTCAAATACTCCTTAGAAGACCGCAAGCAAATGGTGGGAGGCTGTTGGCTCAATTACACTGAAAAAACGTTCCAGAAATGGTTTGAAGGGAGGAACAAGTAATGAAAAAGCTCCTTGTTCTTTTAGCACTTACGTTTGTTGCAACCTCTTTTGCGGCTAAAGCGCCGACACACCGTTCTATACGCGCCGAAGCAATGGGTAATGCCCATGTAGCCCTTGTAGACGATAAGGAAGCCATCTACTTCAACTACGCCGGTTTGAACCAGATTAACCGATTGGGCAATTACGATATGCGCCCCGAACAAGGTTACTATCCGCGTAACATAGGCGACATGCGACTGAACCTGGGCGGAGCAGGCCCCTTTGAAACCTACTTTTCAACCTACAACGTCGCAAAAGACGTCCAGAAAATCTATAGCCGTGCAAGCAAGGTCGCAAAAGAAAAAGGCTTGAAGGAATCCAACGTCCTTTTAGATTCTCTTGCAAGCCATCCCGAACTCATCCATAAGATGAACAGTTACGATCACAAGTACCTGAGCATGAAAATCAAGATGGATGCCGAAATGGCATTCCACAACTTCGGTGGTGCCATTTGGGTCGACGGTAACGTGGCTCCCTATATGGATGCGGGATTGATCGTCCCCCAAATCATCATCGACACCTTCTATATTGACGGCGTGGTTCAGCTGGGTACCGCTTACGGATTCACGGACGAGTTCTCTGCAGGTATCGGCCTCAAGTTCGCCAAGCGCCATAAAGTAGAAAGCGTCTACATCAACATAGCCAATTATGATGATATCCAGGACACTCTAGAAGATCGCTACCATGATGCCGCCGATGAATTGTTCGACTTCGACGCAGTCTCGGCAGGTATCGACCTGGGCGTTCTTTATCAGCTCACCCGTGAACTTCGCCTGGGCATGTCGCTTCGCGATATCTACTTTAAGGAATTGGCCGGAGACAAGATCACGCCGAACCTTACCGCAGGTATAAACTACAGCCCTCGCTTCTTTAACAGGAACACCGGCTTTAGCCGAAAATTCAACATAGCCCTAGACTATGCGGACGCCTTTAACGGCCAAAACAACTACAAGCCCTTCTCCCACTTGAATATGGGTCTTGAAGTGGAACAGACTCTATTGGCATGGCCCGGCTACAGTTCCGCATTCCGCGCACTGGCCGTGCGACTTTCAGGCGGTTTCAAAGGCGGCTACCCCGCTGCCGGTTTCGCCGTCGAAGCCCTGCGCTTCATTACGGTTGAATTCGCCACCTGGGCCGAAGAACTGGGCTACTACACCGGCCAGGACGAAGAACGTATCTACATGGGTCAGTTGAGTATCGGTTTCTAAATCGGCTGCAACGCAAAATTTAAAAGAGCTCCATCAGGAGCTCTTTTTTGAACTTATTTTTTGTCTTGAGGAACGAGGCGTTCCACTACGCGGAACAGGTCGTTATAAATTTCAAGGAAGTCTTCAACCCAAATCGGATCGCGCTCGCCCACCACATGGAAGGTTTCTTCCAGCGTATGCAAGGCATTATAAGGGCCAACAAGGCTCCCTGCCGGAACAGAGGCCGTTCCACGGTACAAATCCGTTGCCACTAGGCGCGCGCGGAAGCTACGTCTCAAGCGGGCAATCAGGGCGGTACGGAGAGCCAAAAGCTCATCGTGGGCCTGCAGCAACTTTCCTTCGCGAATCCAGTCTTCCACAAGGGTCAATCGGCGGAGAGTCGAATCCCGTTCCGTTGCAGGAACCAGTTGACGCTTATCAAGAAGGGTCTGCTTCAACTTGGCCGACATGGACAACAGCAAGTCCCCATTCCAGAAAACCATGGGACTTTCAGAAAACCGGTCGGACTTGTCTACGCGAGGAGTATGGTTCTTGATCCAACGTTCCAGCTTATCGGCCACGCGACTTGCTTCCGGAAGCCTGTCCACCGCCACGTATTCGCCAGCACGATTCAGCAGGTTTTCGGCATAGACCATACGCCAATGAGAAAGCTTTCCGCTCTTGCGGATAGCATCAATGTTCTGGCGAATGGAATCTAGGCGTTCTTGCATTACTGTTTCTCAACCTTTTGGAGCGGAGTCACACCGATTTCCACGCGACGGTTCAAGCGACGGTGTTCTTCGCTGTCGTTAGGATACTTGGGCATGTGTTCGCCAAAGCCTGCGGCAAAGAGCCTGTCGGGTGGGAATCCCTGCGCAATCAGGGTCTTCACCACGTTCACGGCACGTTCGGTAGAAAGGTTCCAGTTGGTATAAGTCTTGGATTTCACCGGAGTATCGTCGGTAAATCCGCTCACCATAATCACGTCGGTGGAATCCAGGGCTTCCAAAAGCCCCTTGCTGATTCCGCGAATCACGCCTTCGCCTTCCTTAGTAAGGTCAGCTCCGTTAATCGGGAAAAGGAAACTTGCCTGAATCTGGATTTTACCGTCTTCGAGAGCAATGAGGCCAGCTTCGATAGAGGTCTGTAGACTCTTGGACAAGAGTGCATTGCGTTCTGCCGCAATTTTGCGCATTTCTTCTTGGCAACTGAGGACTTCTTCTTCGGTACGGGTAAGGTCTTCGGCCTTCTGTTCCTTAAGGGTCGCCATGGCCACAAACGCAAGGATGAACAACGAAACCAGGGCAACACCCAGGTCCGTGTACGCCATCCAAGGATTGCTGTTTTCGTCTTTCTTGAAGCGCATGCTTAGCCCTCGACCTTAGGCTGCTGAGCGACAGAACGCTGTGTCTGTTCCAAGACTTCCAGCAAGATTTCCTGAGTCTTGACGGCGTTTTCCATAAGCACTTCGCTGGCGCGTTCGTGGAAGGCCTCCAGAGACTGGTTGAGATGTTCCACAAAACTTTCTTCGTCTTCCCTTTCTGCGGTATCGCCGGAGAGTTTTTCGAGAATCGTTTCGAGACCGGCACGGAGCATTTCCAGGTTGGCACTGAGTTCGGACTGGTTCACGCGCATCAGTTCTGCGGTTTCCACAATGTTTCCGCCCAGGGCGTCCGTTGCTTCCTTTTCCTTGACCACACGGTTGTCGATGCTTTCGGTAAGAGCCTTCTGAGCTTCAAGCAGCACGGCAGAGGTTTCGGAAAGTTTCTGGAAGGCACCCAGAATGTCTGAAGAAAGTGCCGAGAGTTTTTCGGCCACAGAATTGCTGAGTTCGGCAGAACCGGCCTGCGCCTTTTCGGCCACCTGCAAAGCCACATTCTTGAGAGTTTCGAGACCTTCTTTCTGGCTATCCACATTTTTGAGGGTTTCGGCAGAAAGGCGTTCCATGAAGGATTTCCACTGTTCGTCGGACTGCTTGACCTGTTCGGCCACGGCGGCGGCCACATTCTTCGTAGAATCGGTCATGGCCGATTCCGTTGCAGAGGCTACACCATCCAAACCAGACTTTACGTCGGAAGCCACCTTCGAAAGAGCCGTTTCCACATTGTTCGACACACCTTCGAGAGACGCCTTGAGGGTCGAAGAAATACCGTTCAGTTTTTCGTCCAGCTTAGACGGAATCGATTCCACAGAAGCAGAAAGACTCTTGATGTTCTGTTCCATGGGCGTAAATGCTCCGGCCAGAGAATCCTTGACCGAGGGGCCCAGGTTTTCTACAGCCTTATTCATATTCACGGCCGCGGCTGCAAGAGATTCATTCAACTTCGAAGTCATCGAAGTGAGTTCATCGCCCACCATGGACACCACACCGGAGAGACCTTCCTTCACGGAGGAGGCTACTACAGACAAATTCTTTTCGACAGAATCAAAGAGGCGTTCCAATTCCGTCTGGGCCATAGCCTCTTCGCTTTCGCCGCTTGCAGCACCCTGCAAGTCAAGGGTCAAAGCATCGAGCTTAGCCACAAAGGCATCGCGAGCCGAGACCATCATGTTACGGCTAGCATTCAGAATCAAGGCGGCAAACAAACCGCAAAGGCTGGTGCCAAAAATACCCTTCATGTTCTGAAACAAGAGCTGAATGGTATCGAGAGTCCCCTGGGTGGTCGAATTGTCGATTGCGCCACCGGCAGTAGCCACCGAATACATAAGGCCAAAGAATGTACCCATAAGGCCCAAAAGAATCACCGTGCCGCCAGCGCTCTTGGGAAGAGCAATAGAGACACTGTTAGAAAGCACTTCGTAGGCCATGGAAGAATCCAGGCGAATATTCTTCGAAAGCAGGTTCTGTGCCAAAGCCACGCGCTTAGCCACCACGCCGTCGCCACTGACATATCCGCCACGATTTCTGCAAGTTTCCAGAATTTCCGATTCTGCGGCAATCTGCTTTACCGTCTTGAGGGCAACCAACTGTTCACCGATAAATACGGCAAAGATAGCCGCCATAATGATCCAACCGAAAAGCGGTGCGCCAAAATAGAAGGCGGCAATCACCAGGGCCAAAAGTCCCACAATGGTAAGAGCTAAAATGACATGGAACGAATTTTTCATGTTTTCACCTCAAATAGATTCAATTGACCGCGGGAGAACCCGCGCAAGAATAGCGCCCACTTGCTCTGGTACCATTCAATAACCTGAAGGGTAAGTCCACGGGCGTAATCACAAAAGTCATCTGTAAAGGCCAAGAAGCCGTTTTCGTAAGCGTAATGCGGATTCCAGTAGCGGCCCACATTGCGGGCACAAGAGGCTGCCGAGCTGTAATAGTGCGCAGGGCTCTTGGTGTTGAATGCCGCCGCAAAGCGTTTCTTTGCCAAGGCGTTCAGCGAGCTACGGAGAGAAACCACCAGGGCGTTTTCCTTATCGCGGAGCGACGCTTCCAAACTGGGGAGCAGTTTGGAAACCGCATCCACGGCGCTTTCGGAATGCCAGTACTTGCAGAGCTTTTCCTGCAGCTGCATCACGCGTCCGTGCATGCGGACGAACAACGGTTCGGCGTCGCTCACCAGCAGGTGAATAGTCGCCGAATAGAAGGCATTAATGTCTTGCTTATTGTTCTTGACCGTTAAGGCCCAGCCCTTCTCTTCGTCGTGATGCAAGAAGTCGCCACCTTCCAGCAACAAGCGCATCACTTCGTCGGTAGAAAAGCGCTGCATCCACTTGGTGCGGAATTCGTCATAAAGCTTGTTGGCGTCAGCCACAATCTGGGGGAAACTGGAATCAGCCAACTTCCAGGCCGTTTCGCTGAAAGAAATCAATTCCGTGGTTCCCACGTTTACCGCAGGGTCGTTCAGCATGGCATCCAAATGTTCGTGCAGCACAATGGACCACGTCACCATCATGGACTGAGAAAGCGTCGCCATCATGGTAGAGCGGTTCGGGCGCACCGAAAGACGGACACTGCTGTCCGTCATCTTGCGTATGGATCTGCGAAAGGACTCTTGCACTAAAGTTCCCTAGAAAGAAGTTTCGATACGGTGCCAGATGTTTCTGTTCACACGCTTGCCCTGGGCAGCCAATTCTTCGGCTTCGTTGCGAACATCGGCTTCAAGGTTATCCTTGATCAAAGCCCTGTCGCCATCGAACTTTCCACCCGGTTCCAGGTAAAGGCCATAAACGTTGTCGTTGATCTTGGTGTCGGCTGCGACCACCTGCCCTGCACGAATGGAAAGGGCGAAACGGTTACGCAAGAATTCACAACGGGCCAAGAATACTTCGGGCACATCATCAATCCAAAGACCGTAGTAGTTGTTTACGAACTTCACGTTTTCGAAAATGCCCTTGGAACGGAACACCGTATTGCGGAAGGCGTTTTCAATAATCAAGTTCTTGATTTCGAAGGGACGGTTGGCAGATACGAAATGCACACCGTTCCAGCTCTTGACAGAGTCGGCACTCTTAAAGACCACAGGAGCCGCTTCGGTACCGATAATTTTCACAGAGCCGCGGAACATCAACTTCGCATACTCACCCATGAGCACAGTGACACCCGGTTCAATTTCCAAAGTGTCTTTCGCCGAAAAAACGGCACCCTGTTCCAGCAAATAAGGGCTATCCGCCACTACCAGTTTCACCTTGCCATTTTCAATCGGCGGGAAAGGCATCTCCCCCGCAACGGCAGCATACGCAAACAGGAGCGTCGTTAAGGCTAACCCCGACCATTTTTTAAAGCCTAGAATCAAAATTCACTCCTCAGTTTAATTTTCTGAATCACATGCATGTCAGGAATCACGTTATCGGCAACGATGTCATTTACACTCAGGTCGCCGGTCAGTTCCATTTTCACGCTAGAAATCACACCATTGGTCATATCGAACAGAATCGTTCCCGTACCCACGATAAAGCCCTTGCTTTCCATACGCAGGTCAGAAGTCGAATCCGCCACTTCCTTGTACTTCAGGTTCATGCCGACCTTAGCCATCTGAATTCCATCGTGAACATAATGGTCTTCCAGAGTAAAGGACTTGTACACCACGGTCTTGCCCGAATTACCCGGGATTTCCACGGGACGCTCCCACGTTTCACCCAGCTTGACCGGTTTACCCGGCAAAAGGGGCTGCACCTTGAGGAAAATACGGATAAGGTCCAAAGCTTCGGTACCAAGCATCACAGAATCTTCGATAACGGCATCACGGATAGCACCGTCTTTACCCATCTTGAACTGGAAATGTTCGGTAGACATGTAGCGTTCCATGCTGCGGAACTCTTCCACCGTACGCTTGTCAGACTTGTAGTCCACGGAATCGATCTTCAGCTGGAACTTGGCCGAGCCGTCATCGTATGCCGTCAAAAGCGAATTAGTGGCACGAACTTCCAAGTGCGTATTCATGGCTTCTGGCGTTGAAGACAGCGAATCAGTCGCCGGAAGAATGGCGTTCAAGGAAGATTCGAGGAAATAGGTCTGCTGTGGAGCATTTTGAGTGTTGAACGAGAGAGTGAATTCATTCCCGTCGCAAGCACAAAGGGCAATAAGGGCTACAGAGCCCGTAAAAAACTTAAAGAAATTCATGCCATGAATATAGTAATTCGGAATTCAGAATTCGAATTTCAAAATTGAAATAATTCCGAATTCACAAACTCAGAATTAATTAAGCCCTTTATTCCCAGAATCGCCCTTTTCAAGGCGCATTTTCTGGAAAAAAGCCTTCAAAATGCCTAGGCATTCATCGGCCAGGAGACCGCCCTCCACTTCGACTTCGCGTTTAAGCGCGTTGTTCGAAATGACGTCGATTGTAGTACCACAACCGCCAAAACGGGTATCCGGGGAACCATAGACCACACGGCTGATTCGGCTATTCAAAATGGCTCCGGCACACATCGGGCAAGGTTCGAGCGTTACATACAAAGTACAACCTTCCAAGCGCCAATTATCGAGGGCACTTGCCGCCGTTCCAATGGACAAGATTTCGGCGTGGGCAGTCGCATCCTTGAGCATTTCAATCTGGTTATGGCCCTTACCGATGACTGCGCCATCTTTCACAATGACACAGCCGATAGGGATTTCACCTTCATCAAAGGCCTTTTCGGCCTCGCGGAGGGCCAAGAGCATATATTTTTCATCTTCAGAGTTAAACATAATTCATGCAATGTGTAATGTGTGATGTGATAAACGATACTTGGTGCTTTAGCACCTTAGTAGAGTTATCCTCTATGAGGAAATGACAAATGAATAATCACACATCTCTCATCTCACATCACTAACCACAGTCTACTTCCTACCGTCTACTTCACCCCTCTCCCGTAAGCGCAGTAGGAGTCTTCTTGCATGTAGTCGCCGTCGTGGTAGTAGGCGGCACGGGCACGGCAACCGCCGCAGCGGTCGTTGAACTTACACTTGCCGCAGGCACCGGCATAGGCCTTGGTGCGGAGCTTCTTAAACACTTCGGCATTCGCCCAGATTTCGTCGAAAGGCGTGTCGTGTACATCGCCCGCCTCTTCCATCATGTAAGCGCAGGGGCGCACCTTGCCGATGGGGCTTACGATGCAGTAGTCGAGGCCGGCGAGGCATCCACGACTGTAGCGGGTCTTGATGTCGAGTTGGTCGGCGATACGCAGGAACTGCGGAGCGCAGGTGGGCTTCACCGGGATGCCGAGCGTGCGGCTCTTTTCCATAATCTTGCGGAGGAGTCCCTCATATTCAGCAACGCGTAATGCGTGACCTTCAATCTCCTTACCACGGCCCACGGGAATCAAGAAGAAAATCTGGTGGTTCACCGCGCCGATTTCCTTGACCCAGTCCATGATGTCGAAAATTTCGTTCTGATTCCAGTCCATAATCGTCGTGTGAATCTGGAACGGGAGGCCTGCAGCCTTGCAGTTCTCGATGCCCATCATCGTGAGCTCGAATGCATTCGGGAGACCGCGGAAATCATTGTGTCGGTCATGATCGATACTGTCGATGCTGATACCCATGGCCATGGCACCGGCGGCCTTCAGCTTGAACGCCAAATCGTGCGTGATGAGCGTACCGTTGGTACCGAATACCGGGCGGAGGCCCTTGCTCGAAGCATGGGCAACCAAGTCCACAATGTCGGGGCGGGTCATCGGTTCGCCACCGCTAAAGATCATTATCTTGAACCCCGCCTTTGCGATTTCGTCAATCAGCTTCATGGCCTCGGCGGTCGTGAGTTCGGCAGCCTTGTTCTCGCCTGCATCCTGGTAGCAGTGCTTGCAGGTCAGGTTACACTTGTTGGTGGTCATCCAAGATACAATCATTTAAATCCTCAATTTTTCGAAGCCCAAAAATAGAAATTATAGCGACTTGAAAACCTTGCGGGCAGCTTCAATGGTACGGTCGATATCTTCATCGGTATGAGCCGCACTCACAAAAATCGCCTCAAACTGGCTGGGAGCAAGGTAAATGCCTTCGTCGAGCATGCCGAGGAAATACCTACGGAACAGTTCCAAATCGGACTTTTGCACATCGGCAAAGCTGGTCACTGGGCCTTCGGTAAAGAAGATACAGCCCATAGAGCCCACCTGATTCGTAGCCAGCGGAATTTCAGCGTCCTTCGCGGCGTCCTGGAGGCCCGCGATCAACTTCTTGGTGCTATTTTCAGCACGGACATAATATTCGGGATGCGAATTCAGTTCACGCATCGTAGCAAGGCCAGCCGCCATCGCGACCGGGTTTCCCGACAAGGTGCCGGCCTGATAAATTCCACCGAGAGGCGCAATCTGCTGCATCACATCCAGGCGACCGCCGTAAGCACCCACCGGCATACCGCCGCCGATAATCTTACCAAAGGTAGTCAGGTCCGGCTTGATGCCGTAAAGTCCCTGAGCGCAGTGAATGCCGACGCGGAAACCGGTCATGACTTCGTCTACAATCAAGAGTGCACCATGCTTCTTGGTTTCTTCAGAAAGAGCCTTCAAGAATTCCGGCTTCGCGGGCACCACGCCCATATTGCCGGCCACGGGCTCTACAATGACACCTGCAATTTCGTCGCCAATCTTATCGAACAGTTCATGCACGCCAGCGACATCATTGTATTGCAGCGTCAGCGTATACTTAGCCAAATCCGCCGGCACCCCCTTGCTGCTCGGCTTACCCGTCGTGAGCATGCCCGAGCCCGCCTTAATCAGCAAGCTATCGCTATGGCCGTGGTAGCAACCTTCAAACTTGACAATCTTATCGCGGCCCGTGAAACCACGCGCCGCACGAATCGCGCTCATGGTGGCTTCCGTACCGCTGTTCACCATGCGAATCATCTCGACACTCGGAACAAGTTCCATCACGAGCTTCGCAAGTTCCGATTCCAGTCCGCAAGGAGCACCAAAACTCAAACCATTCTGGGCCGTATCAGCCACCGCCTTAATCACGGCATCATGAGCATGTCCCAAAAGCATCGGGCCCCAGCTGCCCACGTAATCGATGTAATCGTTACCGTCCACATCGTAAATGTGGCTACCCTTGGCACGCTTGATAAACGGAGGCGTCGCCCCCACATTGCTATAGGCACGAACCGGGCTATTCACGCCACCGGGCATCAGGCCCTTGGCTTCGGCAAAAAGTTTTTCGCTAAGAGAATGATTCATACCCCTAAAAATAGAAAATCCGGCCGCAAGGTCGGATTTTCATTAAAAATTACGTTAGGTAATTCAGATTAGAATGCGTGTGCACCAGCCATATCACAGCCGACAACAGCAGCAGCTTCATCGTACATGTATTCAACCTGGTTATCAGCATCGCAAGCGAGGACAGCACCTTCGCAACCAGCACCGATCGTATAAACAATCTTATCCAAATCGCTCATCGGAGCGCACTTGGCCTTGAAAGCTTCAACACCAGCGTCATCAGCAGCAATAGCATGGCAATAGTGCTTCTGGATGCCAGCAATCGTCTGAAGTCTGTCGCAAGAAACAACGGTCTTGCCGTCGAGCTGAGTCTTGGAAGAACCCGAAGCGTTAGAAGAGGAATCATCGCCACAAGCGGTGAGAACAGCAGCTGCGCCGAAAGCGGCAACAATCATCAGTTTTTCATTTTATTCTCCATTTAACAATTGTGTACGTTTTTATTAAAACGCCACTACAAATATAATACTTTTTTTTACAAAGTCAATAAAAAACATATAAGTTACAAAAAATAAGTTTTATGTAACTTATATCATTTATTACGAAATTTAAGTCTAAACTATTATAGAACAATAACTTACGATTAATTCTACTTCAAAAGGCCTTTTTCAAGCGCTTCCTTAGCATGGTAAGTGATAATGATATCGGCCCCGGCACGCTTGAATGCAATCAGATTTTCACGAATAATCGCATCTTCATTGATCCAACCATTTTGGGCAGCAGCCTTTACCATGGAATACTCGCCACTTACGTTATAAACGGCCACAGGCACATTGCTCATTTCAGCCGTTTTGCACAAAACATCGAGGAAGGCAAGCCCAGGCTTGACCATCACGATATCGGCACCTTCTTCCAGATCAAGTTCCACTTCGTGCAAAGCTTCGCGACCATTGCGAACATCCATCTGGTAACTCTTGCGGTCACCAAAATGCGGCGCGGAATCTGCCGCATCGCGGAACGGGCCGTAGTAGGCACTCGCAAACTTGGCGCTATATGCCATAATCGGTAAATTCTGGTATCCGTTTTCGTCGAGTTTCGTACGGATTGCGGCGACGCGACCATCCATCATGTCACTCGGGGCAACCATGTCAGCTCCCGCTTCGGCATGCGAGAGCGCCGTCTTTGCCAAAAGTTCAAGCGTTGGGTCATTATCCACATCGCCATTTTCTTTGACAATCCCGCAGTGACCGTGACTCATGTATTCACAAAGACAAACGTCGGTAATCACGTACAGTTCCGGGAACTTTGCCTTAATGGAGCGAACCGCACGCTGCACGATTCCGTCATCGTCATAAGCGGAAGACGCAATTTCATCCTTGTAACTGGGAATGCCAAAAAGCAAGATGGACTTGACGCCCAACGCCACACAGCTTTCCAGTTCCTTCAGGATTTCATCGATGCTAAAACGATACTGTCCCGGCATCGAAGGGATTTCTTCCTTGACATTCTCCCCTTCGACCACGAACATCGGATAAACGAGGGAATCGGGATTAACAGCAGTTTCTGCCACCATGTTGCGAATGGTTGCAGTCTTACGTAAGCGACGCGGACGGATAATCATACTCATTCTCCTTATTTCATCTTCAATATAAAAAAATCCAGCCCGAAAGCTGGATTTTTGTAGATAAAGTCATCCAATACAATCAATGAACAAAATCAGAATAGCCCATTTCCTTCAATTCTTCGCACATTGACTCAGATTCAGCGACAATAGCAGAAAGAGTTGCCCCGTTACTAGGAACGGTATCTAGCGCCACCCCCTGAGAGGTTTCATCTCTAAGATAAATTTTGTCGCCATCTAAAGTCATCGTCGATCTAAAGGTCTCGTTAACAGGCTTTCCTGTATCAGTCATTCCTGTAGCCGAACCTTTCACAATCACAGTATTTCCATCGGTTGACACATTACATTTTATATCTACCGAACCAGGCTCTGCATTCTGCGGAGTTTCATCCTCAGAATCGTTTCCAGGATTCACGGAGGTATCATTTTTCACCTCTTTTTTCACTTCTTCAGACGGAGAAGGCACACTTGACGATTTCAGTTTTAATGTCATTGCACGTTCACCATCTGGATTAATGGTCATAGAACCATTCACGACCTGAAGCGGCATCGTTACATTTTGGCCTTCATTTTTGAACGAAACCTGGAATGCTCCGTTCTTAAAATCATCGGAGCCGGACCAAGTTCCTGTAGCAGCGATTCCTTTAGAGAAGGTCGTTTTATCCGATTTAACTTTCAACTTACATTCTGTTGCAATGAACGAGCCATCCTTAAACAAGTAGACTGCATCGACAGTTGTCTTGACCACATCTTTTTCTGTGGCCGTTTCAACATCAGTTGCATACCAGGCAACCACATTTGAAGCTTTGTAGCCTGTCGGGAAAAACGCCTCAACAGATTCAGAGGTTACCTGATTTGAAGAGTTTCCATTCTCATTTGTATTTGAGGAAGTATTCGGACTTGTGGAAGAATCATCGCCACAACCGATCATTAAGCCCATGGAGATAGCCATGGCTAGGAATAGTGCTTTTTTCATATAGCTCCCCTTTTGTTGAATTTTCTTTCAAGATATACTCTTTTGCAATAAAAAGCACTCAGCCCTATATTCCAACTTGGAATACAGGTGATATTTATCACAAATGGTTTTAAGGAAAAAAAAACGCCTTATTTGTCGAAATTTCGCTCAATTTGCGAAAGTTCTTCGGCCCAATCAGTTTGAATTTTCTGTTTAAGTTTTTTGGCAAGCGAAGGGGCGCGGCCCTGAGTGGAGACTGTTACGGCAATATTCTCGCCAAAATCCATACGGGCAGGCACAATAAAGTCGCCGTCAAGGTAGTCGCAGGCGTTATTGACCAAGATACGGCGAGCACGGGCATCGTTGCTAACCTGGGCATTGACCGCGGGCTGGTCGGTGCAAATGAAGACCATGAAAATTCCGCGGAGGTCAAGCGGCTCGTAGGGACGATTTTTCAAGACGAGAGACGGTATCGCAGCAAATTCCGGATCGAACTGCGGGGCGACTACGGTAATGCGGGCTCCCGTGGGCAAAAGTGTTTTCACCTTGCGAAGGGCAATGCGGCCACCGCCCACCACCAACACATTCTTGCCTTCGAGATTCAGTTCGATGGAGAAGAGGTTCGAGGAGTGAGCGCGTTCCTGCGGAGCTTTGGGGTGTGAGGTCGCGCCAGCGCTTTGAGAATGAGCCGTTTGCGCACTACGGACACCGGCGACGACCATGTCGGCGAATTCTTTCCAGTCGCCAAGGCAAGGCAACAAGGTAATCGGAATCTGCGGGAATTCTGCCTGAAGGTGCGCCACAACCTTGGGCACATCGTTCTTGGTATGCTGACCGTTCAGCAGCAAGTACGGCAAAAGCGTCACTGATTCCACATCTTCGCGCAAGAGCGTGCGCAAGTCGTTTTCCAAATCCAACAGGCTCGTACTTGCCACGCGCGTACCGGGCAAATCATGGTGCAGTTTATCCATGATTTCTTCGAAGCCCTTGTAGGCCCCCGGCAAAATGCAGTGATGCGCGATAATCAGGATAGCTTTCATTATGCGCGCTCCCCTGCGTAAAATTCCGCGATTTTCTTGACGAGGGAATCCATCGTGGTTTCATCGGAGGTGACGGTTTCAAAGCCATGCTTACGGGCGGCGGATTCAGTCATGCGACCGATGCAGAAACTTAGACGAGAGACGAGAGACGAGATAAACGATACTTGGTGCTTTAGCACCTTAGTAGAGTTATCCTCTATGAGGAGACGAGAGACTTGTACAAAGTTCTCGACGGCGCTGGTGCTGGCAAAGACGATGGCATCGGCTGATTCAACGGCTTCGCGCTTCCATTCAGGGAGTTCAGCCACCGGGAGCGTTTCGTAAACGACCCAGCGGGTTGCCTGCGGGAGAAGTTTCAGCAGGGTGTCGTCGGCGAGATTGCCCTGCAAGAGAAGGATGCGGGATTCTATCAGATCCTTCGACTCCGAGCAACGCTCTCCGCTCAGGATGACACGTTCACCATTATCAATCACATCTCGCAGCAATTTTCCGAGGCCTTCGCCGGTATGGTCTTCGGGCACGTAATCGCAGCGAATGCCGTATTCCAGCAGTTTCTTTTCGGTAATTTTGCCGACACTTGCAATCTTCTTGCCAGCAAGAACGCGGATGTCATTGCCAGAAGCGAGCAACTGCGTAAAGAAAGATTCAACGCCGTTCGTACTTGTGAAAGCAAGTACGTCAAAGTTCGCGAGGTCAGCCCAATTGAACGAACCCTCAACCGCACGCGTTTCAATCATCGGGGTTTCGATGACTTCGGCACCGAGGGCCGTGAGGCGGGCTGTAATTCCGCTGGCCTGCTTGGCAGCACGAGTCACCACCAAGCGCTTGCCCGAAAGCGGCAAATTCTTTTTCCAGGCAAGAGTCTTGCCGAGTTCAACGACACCGCCCATAATTGTAATCGCGGGAGCCGTCACGTTATCGCGAACAATCGTCTCCCCCGCCGTTTCAAGCGTTGCCATGACCGTACGCTGGTACGGCGTGGTTCCCTTTTCGATAAAGGCAAGCGGAGTTTTCGGGTCCTTGCCACATTCCATAAGGCGTTTGGCGATAAAGTCCATGTTGGCAATTCCCATCAAGAAAATCAGGGTACCCTGGCACTTCGCGAGATTTTCAAAGTCGAGAGAGAGATCTCCGTTCGATTCGGCCTTTTCATGTCCCGTGATAATGTGGAAACTTGTCGCAATGCCACGATGGCTTACGGGAATGCCCGCGTAAGCCGGCACCGAAATTGCCGAGGTAATGCCCGGCACGACTTCAAATTCCACACCCGCATCCACCAGTTCCAAAGCTTCTTCGCCGCCGCGCCCGAATACGAACGGATCACCGCCCTTAAGGCGCGCTATCACTCCCGACGGATTTTCTTTTGCGAACTGTACCAAGAGCTTATTGATTTCGGACTGTTTCACCTTGTGATGCGTCGGCATTTTGCCCACGTCAACCATCTTCGCCTTCGGATTGCACATTCCGAGAATCGCCGGAGAAACCAGGCGGTCGTACACCACCACGTCGGCGCATTCCAGAATTTCTTTTCCGCGAATCGTCAAGAGTCCCGGATCGCCAGGACCTGCACCAATCAAGTAAACATGACCAAAATTCGCCATCAGAACTTAATCCTTGTCATCAAAGGCTTGGGCGTCTTCGGGTTCTTCCACAATCCAGTCGCGGATGTGGTCGGCAAGAGCCTTCTGACCGTCCTTTTCGATTGCATCGGCAAGATCCGTCAGTTCTTCGACATCGAGCGTCGTCAAGTCCTTTTCAAAGCGGTCCACGTAGCCAGAAAGCTGGTTGTAACGCTTCATGCCGGCAAGCAACTGCATAAATTCGAGATTCGCCGTATTACCATTACGGAACTGTTCATGTTCCTTGAGCACGCGGTCGGCTTCCGCTTCGGGCAAGAATGCGGCCAAACGCCCGAGGTTCATCACCTTCGGGAAAGTCTCGTACAAGGTGCGGGCAATCTTGATGCAATCGGACTTGCGGCCTTCCTTGTCGGCAATGGCGGCCTGCAAATCCAAGTACGCTTCTTCGTCTTCGGAGCCGGGGTTGCGCACATCGCCGAGCCACTGTTTGGCCAGTTCGATATTCCCCGCCATAAACTGAGCGTTTGCAATGTCGATGAGCGTCGCATTGCTCTTGTCCGGATCCTTGAGGAGGGCAGCCTTCGCAAAGTTCGCCGCATCCTTGATAGAATCGGCCATATCGCAAATGGCATCCAGAATATCTTCGCGGTTGCCCTGGTCGACTTCAGTGACCTTGTTGATGAGTTCTTCAAGCAAGGCCTGTGCGCGTTCCTTGGGCAAAATTTCCTCGACACTCAGGAACACCACCGAGCGGCCTTCGCCACCCACATGGCGCATGGCGAGGTCATGAATCAAGTCTGCGACATAATCCTTATCGGTATACTGCGTTGCCAGTTCCACGAAGAACGTTCCGGCATCGTAAAAGAGGTTGTCCCAGTATTCCTTTTCTTCGTCGGTATCGGCCTTGAACGAAATAAAGTCGGCACGCAAAGTCCAAGCCAGAAGTTCCAGCTGGTCTTTCGGATTCTTGAAGTTTTCGATATCGTCAATGCCGTTTGCAATTGCCTCGTACAAATCTTCGGGGCGGTGTAAAAGTCTGCTCTGTCCGCTCACAATCTGCGTAAGCGTTTCACGGAGTTTGTCTTCTTTGCTGCGCATGGCCTGTGCCATGGCAGGAGATTTCCATACCTTTTTCTTCTTTGCCATGAAACCAAATGTAGAAAAAGACGCCGTACCCTATTTAATGGCGGTCCAGCTTTCGTTTGATTCGCGCTTGTTTCAGCTTGTTTTTACGGCGTTCCCGACGGCGTTCCTTACGGAGCCTTCGGCGCAGTTCCGCCATTTTCTCGACTTGGTGCAAAATGTCCTTGATTCGCTCGGTCGCGAAAGCATTATGTAACTTTTTTCGCGTCACATAATCAAGCAAACAGACGCACAACAAAAGGCAGCCTACAAATAACGCAAGCGCCACCGGCCACACAATCACAGATGTCTTGAGGGCCACAAGTCCAAATGCAGGCGGCATCAGAATGGATCCCACATACGAGCCCGCCATTTGAATACTGATGGCGCGACCCGAAAGTTCCTCGCCAAATCGAGCAGGCGTCGCATGAATAAGTGACGGATACACCGGAGCGCAACCGAGCCCAAGCAGACAAATACACACCGGCGTAAACCAGAGCGGCAACGGCAACACCAGAACAAGACAGCCGAGCACCACGATGGCGATACCCGCATGCACCAAGCGCATATCCGTAAACTTAATAGCAAAAAAGCCACTCAAAATGCGCCCAATCATGACAGAGGCAAACATGAGCGAAACCGCGATTGCCCCGATTTCAGGTTCAAAGCCGCGAGCCACCAAGTAAGTTCCGCACCAAAGGCTTGTGGAAATTTCAAGCGACGAATAAAAGAAGAACACCCAGAAAGAAAGTTTCATTCCAGGCACCTTGAGCGCCGCCCACAGCGAGATATCCTTTACCGCAGGCGCCTGCTGCAAAGTATCGCGCTTTTCCGTCTTTTTCCAAATCGGGAGCGTTATAAGCATCATCACGGCAATCACCGCAAGCAGCAAGGCAACCATATCGTAGGCTCCACGCCAACCGACACCCGTCACTACCGAAATCGAAAACAGAGCCGGGCCAAGGCACGCACCCACGCCCCAGCTGGCATGCAGCCAACTCGTGTGTTTCGATTCCAAGTAAATGGCAGCAAAATTGTTCATCGCGACATCAATCGCCCCCGCCCCGATTCCCATGGGAATGGCGAACAAGCACATCATCCAAAATGTCGTCGAAAATCCGTAACCGAACGAAGCCACCGCCGTAAGCGCAATACTCACAAACACAAGTTTGCCCGTTCCCATCAGACGCAAAAGGGCGGGCGTCCACAAGCTCGAAACAATCGTTCCCACACTTACGATAATCGACAAGAGACCCGCCGCCGAAAGAGGCGCATTCAGGTCATGCTGCATCAAGGGCCATGCCGCCCCGAGTACCGTATCAGGGAGCCCTAGGCCAATAAAGGCCGCATATATGACAACGAGTAAAAGCAAGCGCTACACCACGAAGAATCTACTTTTTCTCGCGAATGCGCTTGTACAGGCTTTCGGCTTTTTCGGTATCGCCCGCATTCGAAAATACGTGGCCTACGTTTTCGGCACCGATGCGCCCCTGCGAATTCCCTGCCACCCAAGCCTTCATGTAGCAATCGAACGCTTCGTCGTAGCGTTTCTGGGTAAAGTAAATCTGTCCCAAATCCAGGTTCAAATCCGCCTTACCCTTATTGTGGCGAAGTCCTTCTTCAAGCGTGAAAATGGCCATCCACGGAGAATTGTTCTGCACATACATTTGCGCCAAGTAGCGGCGTGCCGAAACATTTTCCGGATCCATCAAGATCCCGTTTTCCATTTCGTTCAAGGATTGCCTCGTGGAATCCATGCTGCGGTAGTAATAAGCCATCGTAAAATGAACATCGGCGCCCGCAGTAGCGGTCATCTGTAAAGCATTCTGAAGCGTCTTGATGGCATATTCATAGTCGCCCAATTTTTCGTAGACTTCAGCAAGGCCGTACCACGCATCCATACGGTCCGGGTTCAGCTGCAGGGCGCGTTCAAAGTTCTTCTGCGCAAGCGTCCAGTCGCGCCCCTTGAGGTAGCATTCCGCCAGCGCAAAATGCACATGGTCCGATTCAACGCCAAGTTCAATGGCGCGATTGTAAGCCGCAATGGCCTCACCCACATCGCCACCCAAGTAGTAAAGATCGCCGAGAAGCATCCAGGCCTTTTCAAAAGTCGGCAGAAGTTCTACCGTACGCTTGTAAGCGACCATGGCCACCTGCTTACGATCCAGTTGCACCATGGCATTGCCCAAGTTGAACCAAGCAAACGGTTCGTAGCGGCCTTCATCAATCGCCGCACGGTACAGCGGCACCGATTCCTTGAATTTGCCTTGGTCGTAAAGTTCATTCGCCTTGAAGAAGTAATCTTCAGCGGCAAGCAGTGGGAGTGCAAATAACAAGACGAGAGACGAGAGACGAGAGACGAGAGAATTAATTAACAAAGCGGAACTCCTTTGTGGCCTTCTGCGCCACGGGGAATCCGCCCAACTGTGCCGGGCTAAACTTCCACTGTCTTACAGCCTTGAGGGCTTCGTTATCAAATCCATAACCGGGCGGATCCTGCGTCAGTACCTGAGCCTGCGCCACATCGCCATACACGTCGATTACAATCAAAACTTTCACATAACCCGAAACACCTAGGCGTTTCGCCTTTTCGGGGAACTTCGGCTGAATTTCACGCAAAACCTGCGCCTGTTCATCCACTTCGCCCGCTTCATACACCACATTTTCCATGGAGCCTGTTCCTACGGCTACGCCATCGCCAGCGGCACCACGAGCAAGCGACAAATCCATCTGGAAATTCTGGCTACGGGACACGCCCATATTCGAAGAAATCTTGAACGGGTTCGGGTTCACAATCGTGCGAATCACCTTCTGCTTGACTTCCGGCTTCTTTTCACTCACCAGAACTTCCACCTCGGTCACAGCCTCGAGTTCCTTTTCCCCCTTGACGCCCTTGTCAGACATCAGCGCATTGATGACGGGGATAGCAAGGAAGAATACCGCACTCACGACAAAGGAGAGTACGAACGCCACCGGGAATCGGAAATATTTTGCGAGGAAATCAAGCATGAACTAGTTAGAAGTAGGAAGTTGGAAGTAGGAAGTTACTCCTCCTTATTGGCCGAAATGGAGACTTTGCGGACTTTGGCGAGGTTACACTCATCAAGGATGTCCACCACCACACCGTTAGGGGCGTCGCGGTCGCTCACGATAATTACCGGGCGGTCAGGAGCTTCAGCCATCATCTGGCGGAGCACCGTATTCAACGTCGACAGGTTCACCTGCGTTTCGTTAATGTGAATCGTTCCTTGACGAGTCACACCAATCAAGATGCTTTCCTTAGCCAGTTCCTTAGCGGAGCTCGCCTTGGGTTTTGTCACATCGACACCGGTTTCACGGGTAAAGGTCGAAGTCACAATAAAGAAGATGAGCAAGATAAACACCATGTCGAGCATCGGCGACACGTCTACCCTACCGGCTTCCTGCGAACGTTTACGAATAAAACTCATTTTTCCTCCGATTTCTTTTCAAATACGTAGGATTCATATTTCAAAGCCTCACTCCAAGCGATTTCTTCCACCTTTTCAACTTTGCTGGCCAAGAAGTTGTAAGCCAGCATCAAGGGGAATGCGACCAAAAGGCCCGCCTGGGTCGTCAGGAGCGCTTCGGAAATGCCGTCTGCCATCAGCACCGGATTGCCGAAACCGAAAAGTTGAATGGACTTGAAGGTATGCACCATACCGGACACCGTTCCCAAAAGGCCAAGCAACGGCGCAATGGCTGCACAAGTCGAAATAGTCTTCAGCCCCTTAGACAAATTGACCGATATACGGTGGCGAGTCGCTTCCATGGCATTGCGGACTGCCACGGGGCCTTGATCCCTGTAGTTGCGGATATCCGATGCGAGCGCATAGAAGTAACCGAAACGGCGGCGTTCCAACTTTTTGAAGGCGGCATCTTCGCCGTTCTTCTGCAGCGTTTTCCAGAAGCCGCCCAAGCCGTTAATGCTACTCCCCTTCAGCATAAAATAGTAGCCGTAACGTTCAATCATCAAAAACCAGCCGAACCAGCCCAACGCAAAGAGCGGGGCCAATACCCAGCCACCCCTGAAAAGGATGCCGAATACAGCTTCCAATATGGAATTTTGATCGACCGGAGCCAAATTAGTCTTCCTTGACCGATTCGTTAATCCAAAGAGCGTTCAACACCGCAAGGCCTGCAGCTTCCATGCGGCCACGCAAAGCATCGGCGCGGTTCGTAAGGAAGGTGTGCAAAAGCTGCAGCGGAATGGCGACAATCAAGCCCGCTTCCGTCGTCACGAGGGCGATGGAAATACCGCCAGCCAAAAGCTTCGGGTCAGAAGTGCCATGCATGGTAATGACATCGAAAAGTTCGATCATACCCATCACGGTACCCAAAAGGCCAAGCAGCGGAGCCGTTGCCGCGAACACGGAAATCCAGGAAAGTCCCTTTTCAATCTTCGGGGTTTCCGCAGCAAAAACTTCTTCCAAAGCCTTCTCGGCAGAAGCACGGTTCGCGTAATTCTTGCCCAGCACCGTGCGCAGCACCTTGCCCACCTTACCGTGGAGTTTCGAAGTCAGGCTGCGGGCCATGGCCACATCGCCCTTTTCCAAAGCCTTGATGCAACGTCTGGTAGAAAGTCCACCAAAGCCAGCGACAATCAACCAGATAAGGCGCCACAGCACAATCAAGAGACCGAGGCCGAAAAGCGTCGCGATGGGATACATCAAGATACCACCGTTCTTGAAGAACACCTTGAGGTCATCCTTCCAGGTAGTTTCCTGGTGGTTCGCCATTTCAGAAGAAAGTTCCGTACTCAGGAGCACATCCACCGGCACCATGACGTAAGCAGAATCTGCCACGTTGGCAAACACATTGGCAATTTCTTTCTTGGTTTCGGGAGTCAAGTTTTCTTGCCAGCTGAACACGCGCTTCTTTTCGCCAGCCACCGGGAGCATTAAAGCAGCCGGGTGCAAGCCGTTGATATCGACAGCATTGGCCATCTGCATGGCATAGAGGCCGCCCAAGCGCATGCGGTCACCCTGAGCGACAGAAGAACCGAACACCAGTTCAGCCTTCTCTACTCCGCTTTCGCGAGTGAATTCCATTTCGGCGCGGGCTGCGTTCAAAATCGATTGAGCAATGCGCAGGGGATCATCCCTGTACAGGCCCATTTCCTTTTTGACCTTATTCTGCACTTCGATGCGGTCAGCCACCTTGAAGGGAATTCCCTGTTCGCTGAACTTCGCAAGCGTTTCGAGGCGTTCCGGACCGGCGGCAAGCGACAAGTATTCAGCGCGGGCCTTTTCAGCCTGCAACTTCACCTGAGCCAAGTCTTCGCGGGCAACACGCACATCTTCGAAAAGGCGGGCACGTTCCGACATCAAGGCGTCCACCTTTTCCTTGCTTTCGTTGTACTTTTCGTTAAAGAGTTCGCGTTCCTGATTAGCGGTTTCGCGATCCTTCCAACGGGCAGCTACAGCCATGTCACGCTTCTTGCGGGCTTCTTCAAGGTCTGCCTTCGCGCTATTCAATGCGGCACGCTTCTTCACGGCATCGACATCTGCATTCTGCTGGGCGTAAGAGAGCGGAGCCAACGTAGCGAGAGACGCTACCAAGACGAGAGACGAAAAACGAGATGCGAATTTCATTTACTTGCCCTCCTTCGGAATCGTTACCGGAATCATGACAAGTCTCGGAGCAGTCTTACCTTCGGCCACCTTCATCACGTCCTTAAGCACGGTACGCATGGCCAAGTTATCGGACACGTTTTTCCAGGCATAACCGCCATCGGCAGTCCGTGCAAGCCACAGCACGTCGTTACCGTCGTTGCTCACGAAAATAGAGGCGACTGCACCGTAGCGCAAATATGTACCAGGAACGCTGCGGGCATCCACTTGCAAAAAGCCCTTATAGACTTCGGTGGTGTAACCCAAGCGAATTCGGTCATAGAAAACTTCAAGCACACGGTTCAAACCGTCGTCGGCTTCAATCAAGCCCTTATGGAGCTGGCTTGCGATTTCCTGCACGCTCTTGACGGTTTCTTCATTGCGGTACGGGAAGTCCGATTCAAATACGGGAATCAAGGAATCGATGACCAAGGCCAGAGATTCACCATACTTCGCCTTGCGATTCTCAAAATACTTGACCGTACCCAAAGACTTCTGGCGGACACTTGCCAAATTCTGGAGTTCAGCCTTCAGGGAATCGATTTCCGCCTTCAAGGTCTTGTTCTGGGATGCCAGAGCTTGCACCTTCTTGCGGCCAACTTCCACAAATTCGGCATGACGTTTCTTTTCGGCATCATGGAGCGACTTTTCGCGGGCAGTTTCGGCTTCCACCGCCTTAATCTGGCGACGGACACTTTCTACCGTTTCCTGGGCCTGCGAAACAACGCCCGCAAGGCTCAAGCAAAGGAATATCTTGGTGAGTAAATGAAATTTCATACGCGAAAAATACAAAGAACCGCGGCCATCAGACCACGGTTTCTTTTGAAAAATGCGTGTTTTTCGCCAAAAAGACTACTTCTTGGAGTCCTTGAAGTACTGCGGGGTATTCTTGGCGCCAGCCTTCTTAAGGGCCTTGATCAAGCGGGTATAGCCTTCGTTGGTTGCCCAGTCGAGCACAGAGTAGCCCTGGCCGCACTTGGCGTTCACATCGACACCCTTGTTGATGAGGAACATCATGGCGTCGTAGTTACCATTCTTCACGGTCCAGTGAATCGGGAGGTAACCGTCAGCGCTACGGGAATCGAGCGGTGCGCCAGCTTCAGCGAGCACTTCAAGCATGTCGACCTTGCCGGTCTTTGCGGCGAGAAGCACTGCAGTGCCGAGCGTCTGGGTTTCAGCACCTTCGGCCTTGAGCTGAGTCAGGAGGCGGTTCACCACTTCCTTGTTGCCCATCATCACGGCGTTGTCGAGCACTGCTTCACCGTTGCCGTTCTTCACGTCGGCCTTGGCACCATGTTCAAACAGGTAGTTCAGCACGACCATGTTGCCCTTGTTGGCAGCGATGGCCACGGCGTTGTTGCCATTGTCAGCCGGAGCATCAATTTCGAAAGAAGCCTGCAAGAAGAGAGTCATCTTGGCAGTATCGCCATTCACGGCATAAGAAACAAACTGGTTCGGGGTAAAAGGAATCTGTTGCTTGGTCAGGTACTTGCGCACGGACTGCGGATCGTTCGGGTCCATCTTGTCGTTACAACCGGTAACGGAAACCATCAATGCGGCGGCGCAAAGGGCCAACAACTGCTTTTTCATAAAAATCTGCTCCAAATGAGGTTTTTCTTAATTTTGGTCTAAAAAATAATCAATTTTTGGGCAATAAACACAAAAAAACTCTATTTAGAACTTTTTTTTACCAAATTATCCCCCACGCCTCCACAGCCCCTTTTTATGCCTCCGGACATTCCTTTATATATTTAAGGCATGAGAAAGAGAATTTTTACCCTGATTTTGCTTGCGAGCACCCTTACCTTTGCCGACCGAGTGGTCATCGACACCTCCATGGCGGCTTCTACCGACAACGACTACAAGGATTTCGAGGACCGCGGATCCTTCGGTCCCTACGTTGAATTCAGCAACATCAAGATGAAAAACGTGGAATATTCCTACAAAGTCAACGGAATCAAGCAGGACATCAACATCGACAACACATACATCTACGGTGCATCGGGAAGCCTCCCCCTGACAGAATGGTTCGACATTTACCTGATGGCCGGCTACCAGTACCTGGGTATCAGCCACAAGCCCCGCAACAGGGACAAGGCCTACAAAGCCCTTGCCGAAGAACTGGAATTTGCAGACGATTTCTTTGAAGCCAAGTTCGATTCCAGCGATATCGAGGGTCACCACGAAATCCACAATGCCCTTTTCCAGCTGGGTTTCGACTTCGCGCTCCCCCTGGTGATGAATTACAAGCACCAGTTCATGATCAAGCTTTATGCCTTCGGCGGTGCCGTATTCGGCAAGACATTCTTTGCCGACGACACCAAGTTCACCTCCCCTGCCATTTACGGCTACGCCTACGGCGCAGGGCTCCGTACGGCCTGGCACGGATTTTTCCTTTCGGGCGGTTTCCGCAACAGCCACGAATATTTCCACACTTATTTCGAACGCAAGACAACCGACTTGCGTGAAAACGATGAATTCATGCTTGATTTCGACACGTATTTCCAGCCTTACGTAAGCCTCGGAATTACGCTGTTCTAATTACTGCTTGATTTTCAGCTTTTCACCGACCTTAATCTTGGTGTCCTGCAAATCGTTCCACTTGACGATTTCTTCGATAGTCACCTTATATTGGCGAGAGATGTCCCAGAGACCCTCGCCTTTTTTGACGGTGTGAATCTTGAATTGAGCCTCTTGAGAAGTTCCAGCCACCTTCAACTTTTGACCCACGCTCAAGCTGGTAGAGCTCCCCATATTGTTCAATTCCTGGATCTTTGCAACGGTGGTTCCGAACTTGCGGGCAATGTTTGTCAGGTTGTCGCCCGATTGCACCGTATAGACAGAAGTCTTTTCGCTGGATGATTTCGGCTTGGATGCAGACTTCGATTCGGACTTGGCAGCCTTCTTGTCAGCCTTTTTGCGCACGTATTCGGGAATCACCAAGGAATCCCCCACGATCAGACGGCGGCTAAAACCCTGATTCGCCTGCATGAGCATCACGACCGGAACATCGAAGCTTTTGGCAATGGCCGCAAAGGTATCCCCTTCACGAACAACATACTTTTCACCCTTGGCAAGCTTCGGACGGTTGCTTTCGACCTGGGGTTTCGGTTCGGGTTTAGAAACCACCAAGGTATCGCCTTCCTTGATGAAGGAGGCCGCATCCAAAGAATTCCAGGAGCGTACGGAATCCTGGGAAATACCGAACTTACGGGCAACAGAGGCTATATTGTCAGAAGGCTGGGCGATATAGGTACGAACCTTTTCAGGTTTCTTGCCCCTATTGGCCTTGGGCTTTGGCGTCACCTTGATCGGAATGAGCAAGGACTGTCCCGCGCGAATGCGCGTATTCTTCATATCGTTGGCCTGCTGCAGTTCAGAGACCTTGATACCGTACTGACGGGCAATCATGCCCAAATTTTCGCCCTTGCGAACCTTATGGTGGTGCCAGCTGGAAAAATTATTCTTTTCCATCTTGTCGTAGCCTTCGACAAAGGCGCTACGGGTACCCACCGGCAGGCGCAACAAGTAGGAATCCTTGTTCGGCGGCGTACACCATTTCACCAGTTCCATGTTCAACGAACGTAAGGTATCCTCGGTCACCTTCAAAAGCTTGGCCACTTCTTCCAGCGGGAAGGAATCGAACACCGTCACCGTATCGAAATCGGGCTGGTAAGTCTGTTCCACCGTCATTTCGTACTGATCCGGATAATGACCAATCACCATGGCCGCCAAAATACGGGGCACATAGCGCATGGTTTCCTTGGGGAGTTCCAAATCCCAATAGGTAACGGCAAGGGACGTGTCTCTGGTAGAATCTTCCTGCATTTCACGGAGGAGCCTGCGCACGCGGCCTTCACCACAGTTATAGGCAGCCATGGCCAAAAGCCAGTCGTTAAATTCGTCATGGAGGCGGTTCAGGTACTTGAGGGCTGCCATGGTCGCCTTTTCCGGATTACGGCGCATATCCACCCAGTAATCCACCTCCAGGCCGTAGCGTTTGCCCGTTTCAGGAATAAACTGCCACATGCCCGACGCCTTTGCGCGACTATAGGCCTTGACCTTAAAACCCGATTCCACCAAGGCCAGATAAATCAAGTCGCGAGGCATTTTCGCGGCATCCAGCTGCGCATAAATCAAGGAATCGTAAGCAGTCTTTCGATTCAAGGAGCCTTCCATGAATTTACGGGCAGTAGTCGTCATGTAGTAGATTTCTTGCTGCACACGATCGTTAAACTTCACGGGGAGCGTAAACTGCGACACATCCAGGGTATCCAGAAAACTTTCAATCACCTGGAGAGCCGCACTGTCGGCCACATTTTCATCAAGAGCGTCGATTCCTTCGATCGCCACTTCGTTTCGAGTATAATTGTCGGCATTTTCCCCCAGTTCCGCCACATTGGGGTACACTTCGTCCAAGGCACGCACAATACGGAGGGGCATCTTGACGCGATAGGCGGAATCCTCCGCAGCAGAGACATTCTTGTAGGTCGAATCGAACTTTTCCGATACGAATAGCCTCAAAGATTCATCCAGATAATGCCTGGCCAAGAGCCATTCCTGGTTATCCATGGCCTGCAAGGCATATTGGTAATAGGTCCAGGACGGGCGAATGGCAAGAGAATCCGAAATTTTCTCTTTGAGGGCCCGTTGCGAAAAGGATTCTGTTTCGGAAGAATCTACAGTTTCAACCTTGGGGGTCATATCGGGCTTACTTGCACAACCCGCCATGACTAAAAGCAATAGGGACAATATACCCGAAACGAAATACGTCATTTAATTTCCAGTTACCTTTTCAACACCAAACCATATGACGCCCGCCAAAACAAAGGCGGCAACCATCTGCAAAATAATGATGATACGATTCAGGCGATAGGCCTTCTGCGACTTTCGGTGCCAAGAGGGCAGTTCTTGTTTTTCTTCAAATTCCTTCATTCCGCTAGAAATATAGTAATTAGCAACAATAAGAAATTTTCTATGTTATACATCGAGTTATGAGAAAGCTGTTTGCCGCATTATGCCTAATGTCCCTGCCGGTCCTCGCACAGGTCGGTATCGTAAGGTCTACCAGCGGCATACACGCCCCTTCGGCAAAAACAAACCCTCAAGGCTACCTTTATATTTCGGGAGCCTTCGAAATGGCCAGCGACGGAAAAACCCTGAGCCTGAGCGAGGGTTACACCGATTCAGACGGAACGTTTGTCCCCCTCGACAACAACACGCCCTCTAACGACGAAACCTTTTTCATGAGTTTTGCCGTCCTGGACAACCTGGAACTGGGATTTTCGTTACCAGTCCACTACGAAGGCAACATCAACAATACGAACCTGGATGGTATCGGCCTCGGAGACCTGCAGTTGTCCGCCAAAGGCTCTTTTCCCGTAAACGAGTGGTTCAACTTGGGACTGAGCGGCGAAATTCTGTTCCCCACGGGATCTACGGAAAAAGGATTTCGCCCGAGGCACCGCTGGTATATCAAATCCGACAACGACGCCCACGCCTTCACCGCCAACAACGGCGCCACCAACATCAATGTCCACTTTTCGTTCGACTTTAAGAATTACCTGGTTTTCAACGGCTACACGGGCATCTTGAACGACCTCCAGGATAAGGACAAATATTTCCTCTGGGGTGCCGGCGTCAATATTTTCCCCGAAAAGACAATCACCCTCATTCTCGAAGCTTCTGGCGAAACGCCCTTCCGTTCGACAAACTGGGGGGACCATTTCTTGAACAGCCCCTTCAAAATCACCCCAGGCCTGCGAGTCAATCTCCCCCGCCAAAGCTACCTAACGATTTCGGGCGATATCGGCTTCCATTACTTCAAGGAGCTTGACGCCGAAGACGCTTTGCAAGTCAACCTGAAATCTGGCGACGAAAACCTCTATTACCCCATGGCCGGATCCCCGGAACTAACCATTGCCATTACCTTAAGCAAGGTCTTTGACTTTAGCTGGAACGATGACGATCACGACGGCGTTATCGACCGTAAGGACATGTGCCCGAACACCTTCAAAGGACAAGTGGTAAACCCCCGCGGATGTCCCGTCGACGAAGACCAGGACGGTATCTTGAACATCGTTGACCTTTGCCCGGCCACACCTATTGGACTGGAAGTTGACTACAACGGTTGCCCCTTGGACCACGACAGTGACGGAGTGGCCGACTACCGGGACAAATGCCCCAACACCCCTACAGGATTCGCCGTAGACTCTATCGGTTGCATGCGAGACACCGATGGCGACGGCATTGACGACAACAACGACAAATGCAACGAAACGCCCCAGGGCGAACCCGTCGGAAATGACGGTTGCCCCCTGGACCAGGACCACGACGGCATTACAAATGATTTGGACCAATGTCCCGACACCCCCGAAGGCATTTCTATTGACAAGCATGGATGCCCCTTGGACTTTGACGGTGACGGCGTCCCCGACGACTTAGACAAATGCCCCAACAGTAAGCTGGGAGAACAGGTTGGAGAATCCGGCTGCCCCTTGGATTCCGACAACGACGGCGTGCCCGACACCAAGGACGAATGTGCCGATACACCCGAAGGTGCCACAGTCAACATCGACGGATGCCGCATAGACCAGGACGGCGACGGCATTTTTGACGAAGAAGATAAATGCCCCGGTACGCCCGAAGGCGCTCCCATCGACAGTCTGGGATGTCCCCTAGATTCCGACGACGACGGCGTTGCCGACTGGGCGGACCAATGTCCCGGCACACAACCCGGTGCATTCATCGACATTTCGGGCTGCCCCACCAATCCCAGGCAAAACTTCAACGTGTTCGCAAAACAGATCCGTTTCAAGGGTCAGGATACCGTTCTCGTCAACTCGAGCTACACCGCTCTAAACGATATTGTGTACTTTATGCGGCAACACCCCATGAATCTGGAGATCCAGTGTTCCGCAGGCGAGAACTCCGGCGGAAACGCAGACAGGGTTTCTTCCGAACGAGCCGAATTCATCTACAACTACCTGGTAAAGAAGGGCATCCAAAAAGAACGCCTTAAATTCCAGGGCTTCGGCAAAAAACTGCCGCCAACCCTGACACAAAAGAGTGGCAGCACCGATACGGTCAGGCTTATTCCAAGTCGGCAGATAGCAACCGATAAAAAGCAGTAGACTGTTTTTACTATATTTGGGCTTCCCCCAACAAAAAAGGATTTTCTATGAAGATTGCCGACAAGACCGTTGTCCAGATGCACTACACCCTGACCTCCGACGAAGGTAAGGTCATCGACTCCTCCGAAGGCCGTGAACCGCTGCAGTACATTCAGGGCGCCCACATGATCGTCGTGGGTCTTGAAAAGGCCATGGTGGGCCACGAAGTCGGCGACAAGTTCGACGTCAAGGTAATTCCGTCCGAAGGTTACGGCGAATATAATGAAGAAATGACCCAGGAAGTCCCGCTGGACGTTTTCCAGGGTGTCGACAAGGTCGTCGAAGGCATGATGTTCTATGCCCAGACTCCCGCCGGCCCGATGCCGATCCGCGTGAAGTCCGTTTCTGAAAAGACCGCCGTCATTGACGCCAACCATGAACTGGCCGGCCAGAACCTGAACTTCGCCATCGAAGTCGTTTCTGTGCGCGAAGCTACCGAAGACGAACTGAATCCGGGTCACCATTGCTGCTGCGGCGGCAACGGCGAAGGCGAATGCAAATGCGGTGAAGAAGGCCACGAATGCGAATGTGGCGGCGAAGGTCACCACAAGGAAAACTGCGACGGTAACGGCGGCTGCGGCTGCCCCAACCACGACAAGCACCACGGCAAGTAAAAGATTCTTGTTTATATAAATTGTTTAAAGCGTGTAATTCATCCAATTACACGCTTTCTTTTTGCGTCAAGATAATAAAGCGTCGGCCAACGGTGGGGAGGGTGCAGGGAGGGGGCCGCGGCCTTCGCAACTCTGAGCTGGGGCCCCTCCCGCATCTTTAATTATCTGGGTGAAACCCTTTCATTAGCCATTACTCGTATTCCGGGAGAGACCATTCCGTAGGCATCGGATCGGAATCGTCATGCTTGTAGGTAAAGCCCTTCTCGGGGTCAAGCTTTTCCACGGAACCCTTCATTGCCGAAAGACACGTCGTTCCGCGTTCCTTGTCGATTGAGCAGGACGAATTGTTCATCAACAGCTGGTCTCCATAGACATCCCATACACCAGCTCTGTTTTCTTTCGGGATCTTTTTCAGGGACACTTCGACAGCGTGGTTACCCAGGCTATCCAACTTAAGGGACCACTTGTAATCGTCGTTGTATGCAATCCAGGAGCCCACAAGCTTGCTGCGATCGACATCCTTATACTTGAGCGTGGACTTGGTGCAATCCATTTCTTCACCGGCCACCACCGACATGTGGAAGTCACCATCGAGTTCAGCAGCAACAAGCGAATAGACGGATTTATCGAAGAATACCGGAAGCATCAGCAAGTAGCCACGCTGGATATCGTAATAACCAGCAGACCAGCTAGCCGAATCGCCATCGGTTTCTTCAACAACGTAACGACCCTTGTAGAAAGAATAGACCTGTTTCAGACTTCCACTCTTGCAAGACAGCTTGACGCCCTTCAAATCGCCGGCTTCCGTAATGATATTCTTTTCTTTTTCTACACTGACCGGTTCCACATCTTTGTACTTGCCACCATTGACAGACACCTGCAACTGGTCTTTTTCGTTGACAATGAACTTGAGTTCGCCAGAATCTTCAAAGAATTTTTGCATCTTGTCGGCGCTCTTGGATACGATTCCCATAAAGGAGCCGTTTTCAACCCCAAATTCAAGAACACCATCCTTGAATTCAGAACGGACCGCAATCCATGCCGGATCCTCAATCCATAAAGAGAATACGCCCTGCTTGGCACCTGTCGCAAGGAACACCTCGGTACCGAACATTTCGCCGAGAGACATGTTCTTTTTCAAGTCATCCAGCGTGGCCGCACGGGAACCCTTAGGACCATTCTCTTCCTTGGAAGAAGAAGATTTTGCGGTCGAAGACGAAGATTCTTCTATACTAGAAGAAGAGTCGTCGTCACCGCGTTCAACGTTAGACGAATTATCATCGCTGCCACAAGCGGCAAGCATCAAAGACATTGCAAAGGCGGTAGAAACAACTGCCGAACAAGCTTTAAAATTCATAAATACCTCATTTTCTGCATAGAATATACACAAAAAAAGGGACAATGTAAATAATTGTCGTTTTTTTGTGATAAAATACGCTTTTTAACTCAATTTTCTAAGGGAGCACCAGGATTGTACCCCAAATCGGCCTTAGCATTCTCGATATCGGGAGCAGCATCGTACAAAAAGCCCGCAAGGGCCTGTTCCGCCGTAACGGGCTTTCCGCCAATCCAACTCTTCAAAACAGCCAATTTTTTCGCAATCCACCAAGGAACCGGCACCATGAAATGATGTTTTCGGGCCAGTTTCAAAACAGCTTTCGCCATATCAGCCATAGAAAGAACGCTTTCGCCTGCCAAGGCGTAAGTCTTCCCTACGGCATTTTCGGAAAGGCCAGCCAAGGCGATTCCCTTGACCAGATCGACGCTTTTAACGGGCCGCTTGAGGCACTTGCCGCCACCGGGCAAGAAATACACCGGGAAACGACGCACGTAGTCGGCATACATGTTGAATTCTATTCCGCCTCCATACCCCACAGGCTCCCCAATCACCAGCGTCGGGCGCACAATGGTCCATTCCAGGCCGGAATCCTTAACGCAAGACTCCCCCGCCAATTTACTTTTGCCATATTCCGTAAGTACCGGATACGTCACCGAAATGCTAGACACATAGACCAACCGCTTTACGCCGGTTTCTTGGGCTGCGGCAACCACATTGCGCGTTCCGCCGGCATTGATGCGTTCGAAGGCCCCCGGTTTTGTAGAAAGGAGAATGGCGGCCAGGTGGTAGACCAAATCTACGCCCACAAAGGCCTTGCGGATGGATTCATAATCCGACACATCCCCATAAAAGACCTCCACCCCCTCGGGTAAAAACCCAGCCTGGGTATCGCCCGGGAGCACAAGCACGCGAACACACACATCACGGGCTAAAAGTTCCCGACAGAGCGCCTTCCCTACGACGCCTGCGCCACCCGTCACCAAAGCAATCATTGCTAGGCTTCCAGCAAATAGCGGATATCCTTGACCTTACGGGCAAGGTCTTCGTCTTTATCCATCTGCTTTGTCAGTGAACGGATCGCGGCGATAACAGAAGAGTAATCCCTGTTAAAGAATTCGCCAATATTCACAAGCGATGTATTGGTCATTTCGCGGCAAAGGTACATTGCCACCTTGCGCGGAAGGGCAACACCCGCATCCTGGCGCTTGCTTGCAAGGGCCGTGAGATCGCTGCCGAATTCCATAGCCACGGTTTCGGAGATGCCCTTGACCGAAAGTTCCTCGACACCGGAGGTTCCCGGAGCTGCCACCAAGCGCTTGACGGCGCCCAAGTCCAGGTTCTCTTCGCAGAATTCGTTCATGGCACGGAGGCCGTTCAGCATGCCCTCGATGACGCGGAAGTTTTCGCGCGGTGGGAGCGAGAGGTATCGGCAAATTTCTTCGCGATCCTTATCCACGAACGGAATGCTCATGGACTTCTTCTGGATAAGCTTCATGCGGGTCGTAAGATCCGGAACATCCAAACCCACAGCCACGCAAGATTCCAACGGAGCCAAAAGCTTTTCCGAAATGCTCGGAATGTCAGAATGGCCCTTGGGACGTGCCTCGCCTTCGCGAAGCGGCTTGAACTGAGACGGATGCCTGTCGCAAGAAAGCACCACCTGCTTACCCTGGGCACGCAAGTGCTTGATCAGAATGGCAAGGCGTTTCTGCGTGCTGACGCCATATTCCAGAAGCTGGACATCATCCAAAAGCAGCACATCGCAGTTTTCGTACTTTTCCTGGAAGGCGTAAGCAAGTTCACGGACATTACCGAGTTTTGCATCCAGCGCCTTGCTCATGGCCGTAGCGTCGCGCAGGAATTCGTAAGCATGGCAATAAACCACTCGAATCTGGGAATTGCTCTTGAGCATCTGCCCGGCAATAGACTGCAGCAAATGAGTTTTGCCGAGACCGGACTTGCCATATACAAAAAGCGGGTTCAAGGCCGGATCGCCCGGCTTTTCGGCGACAGACTTGCAAGCTTCGCAAGCGGTAAAGTTGCAATCGCCTTCGATAAAGTTTTCGAAGGTATAGCCGGCATACAGAGAAAGCTTGAGGCGGGGGGCGCGCTTCTTAGCGGCAACACGGGCCGGGGCCGGGCGCACGGGCGGAAGTTTCGGGGCCGCCGGGGTGGACATCACCTGCACGTTTTTTTCGCTAGCGGCAATAGAAATCTTGAAATCTACAAAGGATTCGCCAAGGACTTCGGAAAAAGCCGTGCGCAACACATCGGCATAATGAGCATTTACCCAATCTCTACGAAATTCATCAGGAACCGTTATCTGGGCATAACCGTCAAAAAAGCCCTCGTAACCAACCATATCAAGGATTTCGAGGCCCAAATAGTCATTACACTTAATATGCGCACGGTCCAACACCAATTGCCAGACCGAAGTTTCAGAATTCAAAAGAGCAACAGAGTTTGTCACGTTCTACCAATCATCTAAAAAAGCATGAAAAAATTAAATAAAGCATACAACAAAATGACAAGGGCTTATATTTTTTTTTGAAAAGTGGCGATTTTGGCTCAAAAAACGGGAATATTTATTTATTCCCAATATTGCCCCCATTGTTACAAACAAATCACGCTTTTAGTCACTCCGCAATCAAGACAGACTCCCTATGATTGGAACAACTTATCAACAGAAAAATTTTAAACTATATCTTGACAAGAAATGGAATACTTTTGGTAAACAAAAGAGCACTACTTTTAAAAACATACAAAAAAATAACTGCCGTTATTCGTCAAAAAACGGCATTTTTTCGTAGAAGGTATTGATTATCAAGGATTTAGCGTTCTATTTATTTTCGTCGACTTTCGACTGCAGATTTTCAATACGCTGTTCCAACATTTTCTGGATTTCAGGCAGGAGTTTATCCTTGATGCGGTCCAGATAAAGGCACTGCAACTGAATCATTCGGTTACGATGCCTACTGGCGTGTTCCTGGATCCAACGACTCACCGCCATCTGACGATCCTGCATGCGTTCCTGCAATACCTGCTTGATATACGTTGTCTGCACAGACATATAACGCTGCATATTGAAGGGAAGCTTGTAAGTGCGGATAAATTGCTTAAGCATTTCCAGAAGCGACAAGTTCTGAGCCCTGCGTTCCTGAATGAATTGCTTCAATTCTTCGCAGTGGCACTGAAAGAAAGGCATAATGGCTTTATCATCAATCTGATAAAGTTCCAGTTCGTCTTGTTTCTTTGTCGCTTCGTCGACAGCCATACGCTATAAATTTATAAAAAATTCAAATTTTATGTGATTTTTCGCACAAAAAAGGCATAATTCGTATTAAATGAAAGTTTTTCATCATTTTCTTGTAAGAAAACGACACCCTCGGTTCCCGGGTGCAGGCGATCCACGTCTCCCCCCTTGAAATCCTTCATTGATTCAATCCTGCAAGGGGCCATTTCCGTCGGCGTCATCAACTCCAAAGAATCGTCAATAGAGAAGGGCGTCTTGACGTTCACACGGAAAGAATTCGTATCAGCATCGTAAGACAGGACCTGCGCCGCCACGCAGCCACCGGGAGCTTCTTCATGAGTGGACTCGTAATTCTGCGGCAGAGGGCCACGCAGGAATCCCGGCATAAATCCGCGACCGTCCACAAACGAAATCGCACGGCGGCTTTCATCAGAAACCTTCACCGATTCCGTAGGCACGCCCTGTTCCATTTGCGCAGCACAAGAATCGATTGCCATACGGTAGGCACGCACCACCTGACTCAAGTAATACACCGACTTGGTGCGGCCTTCGATCTTGAAGGAATCAAGCCCCGCCGCCATCAATTCGGGAATCACGTCGATAGCGCAAATGTCGCGGCTGCTCATGAAGTAAGTGCCCCAAGTATCTTCGTCCAAGGCAATGGGGTCCAGTTCCGGACGGTCGGTGCGCTGCAGGCTGAATTTGCCTTCATGCTCCTGATAGTTTTCGCACTGCGGCTCCGGGTTTGCGTACAAACGATACGGCATGCGGCAGCTGTTATCGCAGGCGCCCTGATTGGCATCGCGGCGAGTCACCCAGTTACTGAGCATACAGCGCCCCGACATCGACATACAAACGGCTCCATGCACAAAGACTTCCAATTCCAAATTCGGCAGGCGATTCTTGATTTCCAGGATTTCGGACAAACGAAGTTCACGACTCAGGATTACGCGGCTCACGCCAAGATCATGCCAGAACTTGGCCGCCAAATAGTTCGTCGTATTCGCCTGCACAGACAAATGAATTTCGACCTCGGGTCGCACTTCGCGCAGCCAACCCACAAAGCCAGGATCCGCCACAATCAAAGCGTCGGGTTTTAAGTCAATAGCTGCAAGCAAGGCTTTCTGGAAGGCTTCCACCTTCACGTTACGGGGAATCACGTTGCTGGTCAGGTAGAACTTTTTCCCTAAACGGTGAGCGTATTCAATACCTTCGGCCAAATCATCCAAATTCTTGAAACCGTTTTCACGGGCACGGAGCGAAAAAGCGGGCTGCCCCGCATACACGGCATCGGCACCGTAAGCAAAGGCATACTTCATGCGAACAAGGTCGCCAGCAGGAGCAAGAAGTTCAGGCATCTTCATCATTCACCCCCTACCACTTGAACCCGGTGCGCAAATACACCTTTTCGTCGTTAAACAAAGTAATTTCACCCAAGAAGAACGTATACTGTCCTTCATAGCTAATCGAAGGCGTGAGCGAATATTCCATTTTCGCGCCCTTCAAGAAACGCTTATGAATTCTCATATGATCACGACGCGGCGTCGTGTCGTTCACAGCACTACCGTAATCCGTTCCCTTCCAGAGCCACGTATTACGAAGCGAAGCAAAAACGTGATGATCCAAACGACCATAAGCGGTAAAGTCAATAATCTGACTATTGGGGCCAGCCTGGTTACCCAACGGGCGACCCAAATGGGCCATCTGGGCCGTATTTGCGTGGAAGTGAGAATACACGTAAGGCTCAATGCGCGCATATTCCGCGATAAAGCCCGATTCAACCAAATGCGACTTGATATTGAAATCGTGAGCACCATGCATACCGGCCATCCATGCCCACTTGGCTTCGATGTTGTCGTTTTTCACGAGGCTCACCGGACTTTCCATGTCATCCAGGAAGAATTCGCTGTAGACTCGGAGCGAACGGAACAGGCGGTAGTTAAAGTCGAAAGAAAGGGAGCCGTTATTGCTGTCTTCAGAGTAGTTTCCCTTTTCCATGAACAACGGAACCACCGGCACGAACAACCAGGGCTTCAAATTGTCATACTGAATCTGGAGTTCACTGATACCGAAGGTCACATTGCCCACAGCAAGTTCATAGCGATGGCCGAAAATATTGCGGGTTTCTTCCTTGTTGTTCATGCCCATGCCAGGATAAATGCGCAAATCTCCATAGAACGAAAGTACACGCAACGGGCCAAACTGCATATCCAACGAAAGCATGTTGTATGGTAATGCGAACTGGTTCAAGCTCAAATTGTTGTAGTAGCCAGGGCCCCAGTGCATCACGTCACGACCGAAGTCCAGACGCAGCCAATCGTAGTTCAGCGCAATGTGGGCGCGATAGCGGGCATAGCTTGTGTATTCCAGACCCGAATTATCTTCTGATTTCTGGTTTTCCAGGAATTCCCCATCAAAAGACCTAGGACGATTATCCTTTTCTCTCTCCGTTGCAAAATGCGCCTCGTCATAAATACGGGCATCCAGCACGAAGTCAATGGAATCCGCATAACCGCGCAAAAAGATACCGCCATCCATTCCCGGCCAAATGGTATCGTTCAGCGCTTCGCCACCGCGATAATCTAAACCGCCCACAAGCGACATCGCCAAAGCCATGCGCGGAGCCTTATTTTCAAAAGAGCCGTGTCCCGAAACAGCTGCTCCGTTTTGATTATCGAAGTAAAGCAGCGCATTCTTTTCGGTTGCAACAAAATTCTTGCGGAATGTCGTATCGCGACGCGGATACGCAAAGAACTGGCGCCCCTCCCCTGTCGTTACACGATGCAGTTCGAACAACATCGGAGAATTTTCCAGAAGCCGCAAGTTGCGGACATTTTCGGGGCCGACCACAGGCGACGCTGCAAAAGCCGGTACAGAAAGCATTGTTGCCAACAAGAGGGCAAACGGCTTGAAAAGTTTTTTCATAACGTCTCGATTTTTCAAGAATCTTAACAAGAAATTGAGGGGCGTAATATCCAGCAAGAAAGATAGCTTTTTATTCACTGTATACACCTTCAATTGCATATTTTGGAGCATTTTGTTCCGAACGGGGCATTTTGTTCCTTTTTTCATTTTCTGTTTTTTTTATTAAGTCGCTTTTTTGCATGTAACAATGCATCAAGCAATCTATTTTTTCAAAAAACAAGCCTCCCCCCATTTTAAACGAGGAAAAAATGCTTACAAGGAATTGTTTGGGAATTACTTCACTTGTATCGCTTGGCCTTATCGCAGGGTGTTCGAGCGACAGCTCTACCACACCGAGCGACGATCTCGCCGACGTTACAGGACCTATCACAAGCGCATGCGTCTATGACGGCTATTCTGCCATGCAGGGTGCAAACGGAGAAACGCTCTGCCTCGACTCAGAAGGAACACTCTCCTTCTGGATCAATGCTGAAGGCACCTACGGTTATCCCGAGGCCTCGAACGCCAATGCAGGCAACACCGATTCTGGCGATTCGAGTACAACTCCGGCCAATGACAATCCGACAGAAGAACCCTCTGGCACATCAAACGAAACAACCTTCTGTACGACAGACAAGGCGCTTTATTCAATCAACGGAATTTCATATTACAGGGATTCCGATGGAAATCTCTATTACTACGATTCGTCCTGCAATAAGACCGCAGTAAATGCAGCAGTTGCCGCAAGTAGCTCTTCTGTTTCTGCATCAGAAGGAAACGAAACCGCCGCCAGCAGCAATTCGCAACAAAATAATCAACCTGCAACTTCTTCAGAAACTGCAACGGTCGAATCCAGCAATTCCAGCACAACGCCGAATAGCAACGCTTCTGTTTCTAACGGTAACGTGCCAACCATCAGCTATACCGCAAGCGGTGCAAGCGTCGAAAACAACAACAGCTGCGTCACGGTCACAGGCGGCGAAGTCGTCATTACCTGCGCCGGCGACTACGACTTTAGCGGTTCCTACAGCGGTGCCGACGCCCAGATCCGCGTGTATTCTCCCAAGAGCGATTCGGGCGTTTACCTGAACCTGCGCGGACTCACGCTCACCAATACGGCCGATGCGCCTATTTACGCCCAAATGTCCAGCAAGACTTTCGTGGTCCCCAAAAACGGCACGACGAACACGCTTAGCGACGGAAGCACCCGTACAAAGACTTTCACCTACGTGAATTCCAACAACGAAACGAAAGTGGATACCACCGGCGCCTGCATTTACGCCAAGGATGACTTGACCATTAAGGGCGAAGGCACCTTGATCGTGAAAGGCAACTACAACAACGGCATTCATACCAGCAACGACTTGCGCTTCCGCGGCGCAACGACCGTCAACGTAACCGCAGTGAATAATGGGTTGAAAGGCAAGAACGCCGTGGATATCGAAAACGGCAACATTACCATCGCAGCGACCAACAGCGACGGCAT
>JAEEGG010003017.1_pt1 | contig 42560 bp, 31 predicted proteins | sample 9134161 | NCBI WGS metagenome assembly JAEEGG01 (sample SAMN16246543, study PRJNA631951) | gut metagenome | biome: gut microbiome; feature: rumen; material: CR-attached | host: Bos | place: Iran: Karaj | collected 2018-10 | reverse complement strand
GGAAGACCACTACGTCCAGCTGCTGCTCTATTATGGTGTGCTGCGCTATAACTTCCAACTGCCTGCCGACCGTGTCGACATCCGGCTGCTATACTCCAAATACCCAGCCCAACAGGGATTGCTGGTCATCAACTTCTACCAACAGCTGTTCCACGAGGCCATTCAGTTGCGCAATCGCAGTGTAGCTATGGAAATAGCCATCGCACGCAATGGTTTCAGCACCCTCATGCCACAATTGCGTTCCAATGTCCTGCTGGAAAACAAAGAGCGCAGCGACTTCTTTGATCGCTATATCCGTCCCCGTATCGACAATATCTTCATGCCCTTGCAGAAGCTGTCAGGTATCGAGCGCGACTATGTCGACTGCATGCTTAGCTTTGTCTATCGCGAACAACTGGCACAGAAGGTAGGTGTGCAGGAAGGACAGGGCGGTGCTGTGGCTGACCTCTGGAACATGCCACTGGCTGACAAGCAGGAAGCAGGCAACATTCTGATGGGCACCATCGTCCACAAAGAGACTGACGCTGTCACACTGGCCATCGACACCCAGACGGTGTTGCCCAACTTCCGGCGAGGTGACATGGTGTACCTCTATCACTTCGAACAAGAGCCGGATGTCCGAGACAGCATTCTGTTCAAGGGAGTCATTCACAAGCTCACTGACACACAAGTCACCATCCACCTGAACGACAGTCAGCAGAACACCTCGCTCTTCCACGATGGCACGTACGCCATAGAACACGGAGCATCAGACATCGGTACCACTTCAGCACTCCGCTCCATACATGCCTTCTGTACGGCTTCCGCAGACAGGCGGGAACTGCTCTTAGGTCTCCGACCTCCACGCCACGACGCCTCCCAAAAGCTTTCACATAGCTACCATCCGCACTACGACGACGTGCTGCTTCGTGCCAAGCAGGCTCGTGATTTCTTCCTCCTGCAAGGTCCCCCAGGAACGGGGAAGACATCGATGGCCCTGCGATTCCTCGTCGAGGAAGAACTTCGTTATAACGATATCACGTTATTACGTCATAATAACAAAAAAGGAATCCTCCTGACGGCCTATACCAATCGCGCTGTCGACGAAATCTGCAGCATGCTGGAGGATGCCGGCTTCAGCTACATCCGTCTGGGCAACGAAGCTTCCTGCGACCCCCGTTATGCATCACGCCTGTTGGAAAACGTCCTGGGTCAGAGCCCCAAGCTCAGCCAGGTACGACAACAGCTGATCGACATGCCCATCATTGTCAGCACCACGTCGACACTACTGGCACGTCCCCACATCCTTGAGCTGAAGCATTTCTCGCTCTGTATCGTCGACGAAGCGTCACAGATATTGGAGCCCAACATCATCGGACTGCTGGTGTCAGACCAGATAGATCGTTTCATACTCATCGGCGACCACAAACAGCTGCCTGCAGTCGTACAACAGCCTGACGACGAGCCACGCCTGCATAGCTGCAGACTGTCACTCTTCGAGCGACTGTTAGAACAGGAGCGAAGTGCAAAACGTGCCGATTTCATCGGGCTTTTGAGGCGTCAGGGACGCATGCACCCAGATATTGCAGCCTTCCCCAACGAGATGTTCTATGCCCGTGAACACCTGGAGCCAGTGCCCTGCCCCCACCAGACGGAACTGCACCTCGACTACCAGCAGCCATCAGAAGATGCCCTTGACGATGTTCTCAAACAACATCGCGTCATCTTCTTCCCCACCACCCAACACCCATCACCCATCACCCATCACCCAACACCCACCACCCAGCACCCATCACCCATCACCCATCACCCAACATCCGACAAAGCCAATCGCGAGGAGGCTCGACAGGTGGCAGACCTGCTGCGACGCATTGAGCGACAGACAGCCAGCCACTTCGACCCAAACCATACGGTGGGTGTCATCGTTCCCTATCGCAACCAGATAGCTATGATTCGCCACGAGATAGCCCAGTTGGGCATTCCCCGACTGATGGATATCACCATCGACACCGTCGAACGCTATCAGGGTTCCCAGCGCGATGTCATCATCTACTCTTTTACCATCAGCCGCCCTTACCAGCTCGACTTCCTCACAGCCAACTGCTTCGAGGAAAACGACAGCGAACACCATACGAGTCATACCATCGATCGTAAGCTGAATGTCGCCATGACGCGCGCGCGCAAACAATTAATATTATTAGGGGACACAACGATACTTAGCCGCAATGCCCTCTTTGCAGAACTCATACGCCGTTATCAAATCAAATAGAATATGCTAGCAAGTCATTATTACGAAGGAAAGATAGAAGCAGGCTGCGACGAAGCCGGACGTGGTTGTCTGGCAGGTAGCGTGTATGCTGCTGCTGTCATCTTCCCGGAAGACTATCAGAACGAGGAACTGAACGACTCGAAACAGTTGACGGACAAGAGAAGGAAACAGCTGCGCGAAATCATTGAGCGCGATGCCGTAGCCTGGGCTGTAGGCATTGTCACACCCGATGAAATCGACAAAATCAATATCCTCAACGCCTCAATCCTCGCTATGCACCGTGCCCTCGACCAGCTTTCTGTACGTCCAGAGGCCATCATCGTCGATGGCAATCGCTTCAAGCCCTACCATCCCATAATTGACGGTTCTCCCGTCAATATTCCCCACACCACCATCGTCAAGGGCGACGGCAAATATCTCAGCATAGCAGCTGCCAGCATCCTGGCCAAGACCTATCGTGACGACTATATGGACCAACTGGCCCTGGAATATCCGCAATACGACTGGCAAAAAAACAAGGGCTACCCCACCCCCAAGCATCGTGAGGCTATCCGTCAGTACGGCATAACGCCTTTCCATCGCAAGACCTTCAACATGCTTGGCGATGGCCAGTTGAGTTTTGACTTCTGAAGAGAGCCGGAAAAAGAAAACAACAAAATAATCCCCGTTTTCCTCTATTATTCGAAAAAAGTTTGTACCTTTGCAAATGGATTATCAAACATCATAGACTATGCCCAGGAAAACGAATGGAGTCCTCTACGAGCTGTATCCGCGTCCGACGAAAGACGAGGACGGAAAGCCCCTGCTCTATGCTGAACCTGTCATTACGATGAAACACAGCACCAGGGGTCTTGACGAATTCTGCGCTGACTATCGCGGAATGAGCAAGCACGAAGTGGAAAACGCCCTCGAAGTGGCCTGCAACGTATGCGCCATGTGGCTGAGCAAAGGCCATCGTGTGGAGACGCCCTTTGGCACCTTTGCCCCCAAGATCCGTCTTCTGGGTGACCATAGCGATCCAGACCGAGTGACAGGAAAAGACCTTGTCTATGCAGGCATCGAGTTCATCCCTGCCAAGCAGTTTGTGACTGATTCCGACTGTTCGAGAGAAGGTTTCCGCAGGGACGACCGATTCACGAAGCCCAAGCGTGTACAAGGGCAGGAAGAACTGATGGAGGCTCTCCGCAAGAGCATCTTCAACGGATATATCACTGTCAAGACGTTTATGATTCGTAGCGGCATGAAACAAACAACTGCCAGAAACTTCCTCGACAGCCTCTGCAAAGGAGACACACCACTTCTGCGCCGATTCAAGGAAGGGCAAACAATGCACTACATTGTTTTAGATTCCTTGTTAATAGCTAAAAAATAGGTACGCAGCGGTCGCTGTGAGAATACGCACCGTCCGCCGTTCGAATGCACGGCGGGCGCTGTGCGAACAGACAGCGTACGCCGAGGGTTAGCGACCCCGCCACTAACCCCCTGTTTGCACGGAACAAACACCCCGCTTGCACGGCACTTCCTCCCCGTCCGAACGGCACTCCTGGGCCATTTGTCCAGTCTTTCCAATCGGGTTAGTTCGTCAAAGTAAAGTGGAAAAGTCCGGATTATCCCTCGATAATCCAATTTTCAGGAACACGCGTGTCTGTATTGAACTTCACGCCAACCTTCACAACACGTCGTCCTCCTGTCTCATAAGGAATGGCGTAACCCTTGCCATTAATCTGTTCAAGGGCCTCCTGAGCCGTACCATTGACCTTCATTTCAAACACATAAATAGTCTCAGGCATCCATATCACCATATCAGCGCGACCTCCGGCACACTTCACTTGAGTACGGACATAGACATTCAGCATCGAGAAAATCAAATACATGGTGTATTCATAGAAGCCCTCAGCTGTTGCAGCCTCCACCAGCTTCTGCCTGAAACCTTCCACGTAGGGTATGGCAGCCATATACGAACGCATTTCTTGCATCGCCTGCTCAACGTCGCCAGCCTTCAGCGCTTTCCAGAACTTCCCGGCAAAGCCCACCTGCACATCACTGTCGTCAAGACCAATGTAAGCAGGCAACAGTCCCTTAACATAGCCAACACGCACTTCCTGATTCGGAATTGACAATGTGTATATCTGCAGGTCGCGATCATAGTCCTTAATAGTCAGATAGCCACTCTGATAGAGAAGAGGCAAGGCACTCTTCATATTCTCCGTTGGCTGGTCGAATGCCGATGATGGCACTTCCAACCTGTCAAACGACATGATATCCGTATTAAAGTGCTTCATCTGGTGGATAATAAAGGTCGGCGTACCACTTTCAAACCACCAGTTGTCAATCCTCTGATGATGGAATGCCTTCAAAAGACTGAAGGGATTATACACTTCGTCAGAATAATCCGTAAAGTGATAGCCATCGTATTGAAGTTTCAGCTTCTGGTGAATCTCTTCTTTCGTCACTTGATATTCCTCTGCCAAATGCTCAACATCTTCAGACAGTGTCGTCATCAACTCGTGCTCCGTGATGCCACAGATGGTGGCGAAACGGCGATCCATCGTTACGTTGACGAGATTGTTAATCGTTGAGAAAATGCTTAATTGCGAAAACTTAGTGATGCCAGTGATGAAACAGAACTTAATGTAAGGCTCCTGCATCTTCAGACGCTGATAGAACTCCTGCATCACCTCACGCATTTCAGCCAGTTGCTCGTCTTCGTGAAGAACATCAAGCAGCGGAGCATCGTATTCATCAATGATAACAACCACCTGTTTGCCAGTCTTGGCATAGGCACGATCAATAAGACCAGAGAGCTTCATACCTGGGGTCGTTTCCTTCGGATTGACACCATAAACGGCTTCCATCTTGTCGAGCAGCCTGTACAACTCTTCACGAACACCCTGTGGGTTCAGGTGTTTTGCACCACTCAAGTCAAAGCGTAGCACAGGATACTGCTCCCACTCCTGTTCCAGGTTCATGATTTTCAGCCCTTCGAAGAGTTCACGCTCTCCACGAAAATAAGACTCCAGTGTAGAAGCAAGCAGAGATTTGCCAAATCGGCGAGGACGGCTCAGGAAGACATACTTGGCAAAATGAGCCATCTGCCATACCAAGTCCGTTTTGTCCAAATACACATATCCATTACAGACAATCTCCGAAAATGTCTGAATACCTATAGGATATTTTCGCGCCCTCATCATATCGCCTGTTGTTTGATGCCGCAAAGATAAGAAAAATATCCTAAATGAGCAAACTATTCACACTTTTTGTTGTGTGCCGAAAAAGAATTGTCGCAAATTCCTTCCCTTTTTATTTGCACAAGTCAGGATAATTTTGTACTTTTGCAAATGGATTGAATTTATTACTAACAATTACATATTATTATTATGAAAAGATTTACTCTTCTAAAATCATTCCTTCTGCTATGCGCCCTCATAGTAGGAGCAGGAACGGCGTGGGCGGATGAAACGCCAGAGTTAACTCTTGACCTAACATCTTCTTGGGGAAAAGGAACCACTACTAGTGGTGTCACCTCATTTACCAAGACAATAGATGGTGCCAATTATACAATTTCAGGAGCGGGTGGAGCTAATTTTAAATTTAGTAGTTCATATTTCATATTTGGCAAGAAGGATGCATACATTAATTTGCCAAAAGTTGATTATGAAGTTGAGAAAATTGTAGTAATCGGTAATGCAGCAGGTTCTTCCGCAGTAAAGATGAATATGTTCGTGGGAGCCACTGCTGTTAGTACTGAAACGACAGGTTGTGGTACAGGTGAAACAACAGGAACGGCAAGTACATTAACTTATGAAATAGCAAGTTCTAGTCAAGCAGCTAACACACAATACACTCTCAAAATCACATCAAGTCATAATGCCCAGATAACTTATATTAAGTATTACAAGAAAACATCTGGAGGTGGTTCTACACCCAGTGTCTCTCTCAATAACACTTCTCTCAATCCTACTTGCGCCGAAGGAGATGGAACCATAAACGTTACATATAATAATATCGCCAGTGTAGATGCAGAAGTAAAATTTTACGAGTCAGATGGTATGACAGCAGCAACTTACGACTGGTTTGATGCAGAAATTAACAGTAATAATAATGTTTACTATACTTATAGTGCCAACTCAGGAGCTGCTCGCACAGCATATATGAAGGTTCATGAAAAAAACGAAGATGTTTATTCAGAACTTATCACCATCACACAGGCTCAATATACGGTTCCTGCCCCAGTTTTCAGCCTTGAAGGAGGTAGTTATTTAGCAGGGTCTACATTTACTATCACATCGGAAGGTAATACCATCTATTATACCACTGATGGCTCAGCTCCCACAGCCTCTAGCACAGAATATACTGGTCCTGTGGTTATTCTTGAAGGTAAAAAGACATACAAGGCTATTGCAGTAGATGCAAATAATATCTCAAGTAGTGTAGTAACTCGTACAATTACCGGTATAACTCCTGTTGCATTGCCATTCAGTTGGGCAAAAGGCACAACTAGAGCAACTATTAATAGCATGACAGGTGTTTTGCAAACAGGACTTGACAGCGATTATAATGATGACGACTATAAACTTAAGTTCAATGGTGATAATGATAATATCATAATTTTTACCAATGCAAGGCCTGCTAAAGTGTCCATTGGTGTCAAAATGATAGGAGGTGGAAAGACATCCAAATTCTCTATACTGGAATCTACTAATGGCGCTGAGTTTACAGAAGTTGAACAGTTGACCATCAGTGGAGCACAGAATGATGTTGTTAATCTTGAAACAACATCAGAGTTTGCTGCTACAACAAGAGTAATAAAGTTAAACTTCATCAAAGGCGACAATGTTGGCTTAGGTCCACTTTCTATTTCAGCAGCTCCTGTTTCCGCTACTGTCACCGATGCCGGTTGGGCTACATGGGTAGCTCCTCTGGATGTCGAGGTGCCCTCTGAAGTTGAGGCATATGCCGTTTCACTGAATGGTACACACACGGATTTAACTGCTCTGACAGCTATTCCTGCTGGCACACCGGTGCTGCTAAAGAATGAGGGCACATACCAATTCCCTGTAGCAACCGAGACTCCTGCCGCTGTTTCAACAGCACTGTTAGTCAGCGATGGCACAGAAGTAGCCAATGCCTATGTGCTAGCCAAGCCGGAAGGCAAGGAAGTTGGCTTCTATAAGTGGATTGGAACATCTGATTCTCCTGCCATTCCTGCAGGCAAGGTTTACTTGATTTACGCTGCGTCTACTGCTCCTGACTTCATTGGCTTCGGCGATGCAACAGGCATTAGTTCAATTGAGAATGGACAAGTGACAATTGACAATTCTGAGGTTTATAACCTCGCAGGTCAGCGTGTTGCCCAGCCTACAAAGGGTCTCTATATTATCAACGGCAAAAAGTATGTTGTCAAGTAATTAATGAGAAAATTTGTGAGTAATTAATGGTAATTAATGTTCAAGAAGAAAGACAACGATTATGAAAAAGATATATTTAGAACCCGAAATGGAAATTGTTAAGATTGCAACGAAACAAATCTTGATGATATCAGGACCTGACGTTGTAGACGATGGTACTGGCGTAAGCAATCCTAATGACATCATGGCTCCTGAGCTACCCGGCGTCCCCAGTGTTCCTGGCCTGCCAGGCATGCCCAGCCTCTTTGAATAAAGGGAATCCGAACGATTACGATAGCAAGCTGCGCAGCCTTCAAACTGGCTGCGCAGCTTTTGTTTGCGCACCCTGGAAGGGAAAAGCGTCAGGGAGGGTCGTCGACAAAAGTTACCCTGTTAACATTATTTTAGGATTTTTCTTCGCGAACTTGTTTGTAGTTTTAGTTAATTTTCGTAACTTTGCAACCGCTTAGAGTTTCCCAAAACGGGAAACTTTTTGCAGAGAGAAAGCAGAAAAGTTTTCCAAAACGGAAAACTATCAATGACTGGCGGTGACCATAACTGCCACAAAAGCAAGTCAATAACTGAAGTAAAATAAACATAAAAATGGAAATTAAAAACTTTACCATTACCAAACGCGACGGCTCTAAAGACCGTTTTTCGTTAGACAAAATCATGAACGCCATCGTCAAGGCGTTCGAGAGTGTGGATGAACCAACCGATCTGGGAACGATCTCGAAGATTCTCAGTCATCTGGACATGCACGACGACATCAAGGTGGAAGACATTCAGAACCAGGTGGAGGAGGCTCTGATGCGCGAAGGCTTCTACAAGGTGGCCAAGTCGTTCATCCTGTATCGTCAGGAGCACCAGGAGGATCGTGATACGCTGGAGAAGATGATGTTCCTGTCGGAGTACACCGAATCGGTGAATGCTGCTACGGGTTCGAAGTACGACGCCAATGCCAACGTGGAGCACAAGAACATTGCCACGCTGATTGGTGAGCTGCCGAAGTCGAACTTCATCCGCCTGAACCGCCGTCTGCTGGTGGACCGTATCAAGAAGATGTATGGCAAGGACCTTGCCAACGAGTACATCGACAAGCTGACACACCACTTTATATATAAGAACGACGAGACCTCGCTGGCCAACTACTGTGCATCCATCACGATGTACCCCTGGCTCATCAACGGTACGATGGAGATTGGTGGCAACTCGACAGCTCCCACCAACCTGAAGTCGTTCGCAGGTGGCTTCGTCAACATGGTGTTCATGGTCAGCTCGATGCTGAGCGGAGCCTGTGCCACGCCAGAGTTCCTGATGTACATGAACTACTTCATCGGCAAGGAGTATGGTCTGGACTACTGGAAGCATCCTGAGCAGCAGGCCGACCTCTCGCTGAAGAAGCGCACCATCGACAAGGTCATCACCGATTACTTCGAGCAAATTGTCTATACCTTGAATCAACCCACAGGAGCCCGTAACTATCAGGCTGTATTCTGGAATGTAGCCTATTACGACAAGTACTACTTCCAGAGCATCTTCGGTGAGTTCTACTTCCCCGACGGTTCTCAGCCTGATTGGGACGGTCTCTCTTGGTTGCAGAAGCGCTTCATGAAGTGGTTCAACCAGGAGCGCACGAAGACTCTCCTGACATTCCCCGTAGAGACGATGGCCCTGCTGGTCGACGAGAACGGCGAATGCAAGGACAAGGAGTGGGGCGACTTCACAGCCGAGATGTACTCGGAGGGACACTCGTTCTTCACCTATATGAGCGACAATGCCGACTCGCTGAGTTCATGCTGCCGTCTGCGCAACGAGATTACGGACAACGGCTTCAGCTATACGCTGGGTGCCGGTGGTGTGTCGACAGGTTCGAAGTCGGTGCTCACCATCAACCTGAACCGTTGTATCCAGTATGCCGTCAACCACAAGATGGACTATCTGGAGTATCTGAGTGGCGTCATCGACCTGTGCCACAAGGTGCAGATTGCCTACAACGAGAACCTGAAGGAGCTGCAGCAGCACGGCATGCTGCCCCTGTTCGACGCAGGCTACATCAACATCGCACGCCAGTATCTGACCATCGGTATCAATGGTCTCGTCGAGGCTGCCGAGTTCATGGGCCTGAAGATTACGCCCAACGACGACTATCTGCACTTCGTACAGGGCATCCTGGGACTCATCGAGAAGTACAACAAGCAGTACCGTTCGAAGGACGTGATGTTCAACTGCGAGATGATTCCTGCCGAGAACGTCGGCGTGAAGCACGCCAAGTGGGACCGTGAGGACGGATACTTCGTGCCACGCGACTGCTACAACAGTTATTTCTATGTGGTTGAGGACGACTCGCTGAGCGTCATCGACAAGTTCAAGCTGCACGGTGCTCCCTATATCCAGCACCTGACGGGTGGTTCCGCCCTGCACATGAACCTGGACGAGCACCTGTCGAAGCAGCAGTATCTGCACCTGCTGAAGGTGGCTGCACAGGAGGGATGCAACTACTTCACGTTCAACATCCCCAACACAGTGTGCAACGACTGTGGACACATCGACAAGCGTTACCTGAAGGAGTGCCCTCACTGCCATTCAAAGAACGTAGACTACATGACCCGCATCATCGGTTACCTGAAGCGCGTCAGCAACTTCTCGCAGCCCCGCCAGGAAGAGGCAGCACGCCGTTTCTATGCTCACGCATAATATCTCAAATGAGGAATGAGAAATGAGAAATGAAAAATAACGGGCTTTGCCCTAAATGAAAAATGAAAAATGCAATGCTGTGGCAGGTCATTTCTCATTCCTCATTTCTCATTTAGAACGAAGTGAATTATGCTGAAATACGTAAATACAGGGGTTGTTTTTCAGGAGATACCCGACGAAGTGACACTGGCAATAAACATTTCTAATTGCCCGTGTCACTGCCCGGGTTGTCACAGCCATTATCTGTGGGAAGACATCGGTCTGCCCCTGAATACTGATGCATTGGACGATTTCATCGCCCAGTACGGCTCCGATATCACGTGCATAGCCTTTATGGGAGGTGATGCTGACCCAAAAGGGGTCAACCAGCTGGCACAATACATCCACGAATGCTACCCCCAGTTCCGTGTGGCCTGGTATAGCGGACGAATCCGTATCCCGTCGGTGGTCAACAAACAGGACTTCGACTACATCAAGATCGGGCCATATATCCGTCACCTGGGGCCGTTGAAGTCATCGACAACCAACCAGCGCATGTATCGTCAGACGCCGGATGGCGACTTCGAGGATATCACCTACAGGTTCTGGCGCCAGCACGATGTGGCAGTGTAAAAGAGTTACTTCACAATAACAGACGGAACGCAAACAAAAGATAACTTTGAGAGCTGTCCGTCTGTATATTTATTTGGTACGGATATAAGTGCGATAACCATAGGCGATAATGACCAGGAAGCACACCAAAGGCAGGACGAACGAGACGTTAACAGCAGGCATGTCGAAAAGCGTTCCCATATCAATGATCCTGGCCTGCAAAGGAGGCAGCACAGAGCCGCCGAGGATGGCCATGATAAGACCTGCTGCACCAAATTTCGCATCGTCGTCAAGTCCCTGCAAGGCAATGCCATAGATAGTGGGGAACATCAAAGACATACAAGCCGAGATGGCTACCAGACAATAGAGACCACCACGTCCGTCAATGAAGATGACACCCAGCGTCAGACAGGCTCCCACTACAGCCAAAATGCCCAGCAGGGCACCTGCATTGATGTATTTCAGGAAATAGGTGCAGATGAAACGACTCGTTACAAAGATGGCCATCGCAATGATGTTGTAGGTCTGCGACAGCACCTCAGCCTCCTGTTCGGCCATGCCTTCATTCATCAAGACGCGCGTACCATATTGAATAATAAAGGTCCAGCACATGATTTGCACGCCGACATAGAAGAACTGGGCAATGACGCCCTCACGGTAGTAGTCGATACGGAAGATACGCTTCAACGTGGCCATAGGGTGTACGTCATGGTTCTGGTCAGCATTATGGGGCATCTTGGTAAACCAGATGACAGCAAACATAATGGCGATGATGGCACCAATGGCCAGATAGGGAGCAATGAGCACGCTGAGGTCTGAGTCACGCATAGCCGTAAACTGGGCATCATCCAGCAAGGCACGCTCCTCGGTGGAGGCAGGATTCAGCTTGGCCTGAATAAAGTTCATAGCGACATACATGCCACACAGTGACCCCATGGGGTTGAAGCATTGGGCCATATTCAAACGGCGTGTCGATGTCTCCTCAGTACCCATCGAAAGGATATAGGGGTTACAACTCGTCTCAAGGAACGACAGGCCACAGGTCAGAATGAAATAGGCCACAAGGAAAGGATAGTACATACCTGTCCACGATGCTGGCAGGAACAACAGGGCACCAGTGGCATAGAGCCCTAAACCCATCAGTACACCAGCCTTATAGCTGTATTTACGGATAAACATCGCAGCAGGGAAAGCCATCGCAAAGTAACCACCATAGAAGGCCACCTGCACCAAAGCGCCGTCTGTGACACTCATGCGGAAGATCTTGGAGAAAGCTTTCACCATCGGGTTGGTGATGTCGTTGGCAAAGCCCCAGAGGGCAAAGCAGGAAGTCACGAGGATGAACGGAACAAGGTAACTGACACCGTCCTTCGAAAGAATAGATTGGTTCTTATTGTCCATGATTTCTGATAGTTTTCAAGTATTCAGCCTTAATGGCGGTTGCAAAGATAAGCATTTTTTTCGTAATCCGTCAAGTATTTCGAAAAAAAATCCATTTTCGGCGCTAGGCAGGGGAATTGATGACACCGGACGGAATTGTCCGTCTATTATAAAAGTAATGAAATAAAAACAATTGATATGAAAAGACTCTTTCTTATTGCTGCAGTGCTGACAGCGACGATGTCTGCCAGTGCACAATATCCTGATTTGACTGACGAGGCCAAGGCACTCATCGGTCAGCAAAAGAAACAATGGAAAGCTCATGCTGACTCCGCATGGGAGGTGGCATTCCCCATTGTCGTCGAAGAAGCGAAGGCTGGCCGCCCCTATGTGCCCTGGGCTTCACGCCCCTATGACCTCCGCCAGGCCAAAATTCCAGCATTCCCCGGTGCTGAGGGTGGTGGCATGTATACCTTCGGTGGTCGTGGTGGCAAGGTGCTTACCGTTACCAACCTGAACGACGATGGCCCTGGTTCGTTCCGCTGGGCCTGCGAACAGGGTGGTGCCCGCATCGTGGTGTTCAATGTGAGCGGTATTATCCGCTTGAAGTCACCTGTCTACGTGCGTGCTCCCTATATCACCATTGCCGGACAGACAGCACCTGGCGACGGTGTCATCATTGCAGGCGAGTCTTTCCAGGTCGACACGCATGATGTCATTGTTCGTCACATGCGCTTCCGTCGTGGAGAAACCAATGTCATGAACCGCGAAGACTCCTTCGGTGGTAATCCTGTAGGAAACATCATGATTGACCATTGTTCGTGCGAGTGGGGCTTGGACGAGAATATCTCGTTCTATCGTCACATGTTTGACATGAAGGATGGCAAGCCGAATCGCAAGGAGCCGACAGTTAACGTGACTATCCAGAACACCATCAGCGCAAAGGCCCTCGACACTTGGAATCATGCCTTTGGTTCAACAATAGGAGGTGAGAATACGACCTTTATGCGTAACTTGTGGGCAGACAACACTGGCCGTAACCCAAGTATTGGCTGGGGCGGTGTGTTCAACTATATCAATAATGTCGTTTACAACTGGGTACATCGCACGGCTGACGGAGGAGAGTTCTCAACCATGTCGAACTTCATCAACAACTACTACAAACCCGGTCCGCTGACTCCAAAGAACACCCCTGTTGGTCATCGTATCGTGAAGAGCGAGAGCCGTTCGCAGGGACTGTTTCCATATAAGCAGTTCGGACGTGTCTATGCAGTAGGAAACATCATGGAAGGCTATCCCGAAATCACTAAGGACAACTGGAACGGAGGTATCCAAACGGCCGATAAGGACGGTGAAATGGACGAAACTGAGTTGGCTCTGATGCGTTCTAACGAGCCATTCGTCTGTCCGCCTATCACCATCATGGAGACAGAACAGGCCTTCGATTGGGTGCTCTCCAATGCTGGAGCCACCGTACCCTGTCGTGACATCGTTGACCAGCGCATCTGTGAGGAGGTTCGAACAGGAAAAGCCTATTATGTGGAGAACTATGAGGAGCAACTGGCCAAGATAGAGAAGAAAACCAAGAAGCCACAGAATCCTTATGGCGATATGTGGGGCCTGCATGAGAAGTCGAAGAACACTGAGGGATACTTCAAGTACCGTCGTCTGCCCAACGACAGCTACAAGCAGGGTGTTATCACTGATCCGCGCCAGATGGGTGGCTATCCTGAGTACAGAGCTTGGCAGCCTTATAAAGACACAGACATGGACGGTATGCCCGACGAGTGGGAAACTGCTAACGGCTTGAATCCCAAAGATGCCACCGATGCCGTGAAGGACTGCAATGGCGATGGCTATACAAATATCGAAAAGTATATCAACGCCATTCCTACGAGTACGAAGGTTGACTGGACTGACGTAAAGAATAACCACGACACCCTCGCTGAAAAGGGTAAACTGATGTAAGTTTATGAAAAGGACTGTATTGTTTGTAGCCATAGCTTGGTTGTATGCCCTGACGGTTTCCGGACAGTTGGTAGTCCTCAATGATGACGGACGTGACTCGTCTTATGTCCAGAATATCGTCAACCGATCACAGAAGATTGTCGACGGCCTCCAGCTCGATGACAAGAAAACAGCTCGTAATGTGCGCAACATCATTGCCAACCGATATTTCCTGCTGAATGATATTCATTCAAAGTATGATAAGACGCAGCAAGAAGCTCTCGATGCAGAATTGTATAAGCACCACTTCGAACTGGCATCAGCATTGGCACTATATTTGAATGATGACCAGATAGATGCCGTCAAGGATGGTATGACCTTCGGACGCTTGAAGCGCGACTATCAGGCAACACAAGACATGATACCCTCGCTCTCCGACTTCGAGAAACAGCAAATACTCATCTGGCTCAAGGAGGCCCGTGAGTATGCTATGGATGCTGCTGACTCTAAGGGCAAGCATTTCTGGTTCGACAAATACCGTGGTCGCACCAACAACTGGCTCTCAGCCCGCGGCTACGATCTCAAGAAAGAACGTGATGACTGGATGAAACGCATAGAAGAAGCTAAGAAGAAATAAAGCATGAGAAGACTCCTTATAGCCTTAGTAGCTCTATCAAACCTATTTATCCCATCGGCTGCCCAAGAAGTGCCGATGGATTACTCGTTTTGTGGCTATCACCGTTCAGAATTGCCCATTCCATCGGTAAACAATGCTGTATACGTACAGCCTAAGGTTGGAGACAACTCACAGCAGATTCAAGCTGCCATAGATTTTGTTAGTCAACAAAAGCCGGATAAGAAGACTGGCTTTCGTGGGGCCGTCCTATTAGCAGAAGGCAGATATGACATCAGCGAGCCCCTACGTATTCGTACCAATGGTGTTGTATTGCGTGGCAGCGGACGCGAAAAGACAGTAATCCACAAGACAGGCTACGACCGGGGTGCAGCCATATATATAGAAGGTACGCGCGAAATCATCACCAAAGACACACTGGCGATTGCTGACGTACAACCAGGTGCCCTTTCAATTCGTGTGCAAGGTGGTTCTCCCGCCTTGAAACAGGGAGCTCGCCTCACCATCTGCCGTCCTTCCACGCAGGAATGGATAGATGAGCTGGGCTGTGCTTCTTTTGGCGGTGGCAAACGTATGGGCTACTGGGCATGGCATGTAGGAGACATTGATTTACGATGGAATCGTCAAATATCATCGATAAACAGAACAGAGATCAAACTCGACGCCCCACTTACCTGTAGCATAGAACAACGCTTTGGGGGTGGCAAAGCCATCGTCTACGAACAAACAGGCCTTATCGAAGAATGTGGTATAGAAAACCTGTCTTTGGAAAGTGATTACGACCATACCCTTCCTATGGATGAGAGCCATTGCTGGGACGGCATCTATCTGGCCGATGCAGAAAACTGCTGGGTCAGGATGGTGAACTTCCGCCACTTTGCAGGATCGGCAGTGGTCATCCAGAAATCATCTCAACAGATTACAGTTGAAGATTGCCAATCATTAGAACCCGTCTCAGAGATGGGCGGTTTTCGTCGTCGCACATTCTTGACTTTCGGTGAAATGGTGCTTTTTCAGCGCTGTTACTCCGAACATGGTATCAACGATTTCGCTGTAGGGCATACAGCTCCAGGTCCCAACGCCTTTGTACAATGCGAGACTTTCGAAAGCTTTGGACCCAGTGGCGCCATCTCTTCGTGGGCACCAGGTATACTGTTTGACATCGTCAATATTGACGGCAATGACATCGTCTTTAAAAATTGGGAATTGGAGAAGTTCGGTGCAGGTTGGGCTACGGCCAATAGTACTATGTGGCAGTCAACAGCGTCGGGATTATACTGCTATTCACCAGACTCCCTGAATCGCAACTATTCTATTGGCTGTTGGGGACAGATTCTGGGTAATGGTGAATACAGTGAGATGAACGAGCATGTCAGACCTTACTCACTCTTTGCCTCACAATTAGAGAAAAGATTAGGACATAATGTTGATGAACAATGCCGGATACTTCTTCGGGATTGCAATGCCAGCAGTTCACCAACCATTGAGGAAGCTGACAAGTTGGCTAAAGAGGCCCTATTGCCGCGCCAAACTCTAAAACAATGGATTGACAATGCTGTCTTCACGGGAAACACCATCCCAGGACAACTGAAGCCATTCATCTATAAAGGTATAAAAAAACATGATTCCCGCCAATATGATTATCGCATCATAAATGGCTGGTTAACGAAAGACAATGAAGTATTAGTTGGCGGTAAACACCAGACGCCCTGGTGGAACGGACGCACAACGGATGCTGCGATGGCTAAAGCTAAACCCGCCCTTACCCGTTTTGTACCCAGCTACGAGGGGACAGGAGGCACCGACCGTATAGATAGCGTCATTGAAGACATGAAACGTCGCCATACCTTATTGTTCAGTCAGAACTATGGGTTATGGACAGACCGTCGGCGCGATGACCACGAACGTATACGTCGTAAGGACGGAGATGTCTGGGCCCCCTTCTACGAACAGCCCTTCGCCCGAACAGGTCAAGTGCAACGCTGTTTTGACGCCTTGGCTTGGGACGGACTGTCCAAGTATGACCTGACCAAACTCAACAAATGGTATTTCTATCGCTTGCAGCAATTCGCTAAAAAGACCGAATCCATCGGTCTGCTTTTAAAAAACCAGCACTATTTCCAGCATAACATTCTGGAGGCTGGTGCACATTGGGTAGATTGTCCTTGGCGCACAGCTAACAACATCAACAAAACGCCATTCCTTGAGCCTGTCAACTTCACGGGTGACAAGCGCATCTTTACGGCAACTATGTTCTACGACATAACCAATCCTACGATGCGAGAACTGCATCGTCAGTACATCCGACAGTCGTTAGATGCCTTTAAAGGTCAACCCAATGTCATCCACTCTATCGGAGAGGAATTTACTGGTCCACTTCATTTCGTACAATTCTGGCTTGATGTTATTGCAGAATGGGAACAGGAGAATGGCCCTGTTTTGGTAGCGTTAGCCGTGAACAAAGACGTACAAGATACAATACTGAAAGATCCTGTGCGATCAAAAATCGTTGATATCATCGATATAGAGCAATGGTTTTACCATAACAAGGGCGAATACGCCCCACCTGGTGGTGTCAATATGGCACCACGACAGTATTTGCGTAAAATTCGTACCGGCAGTGCTCGTTTCGAAGACGTCTACCGAGCTGTTAGCGAGTATCGTTCTCAGTATCCTGACAAGGCCGTCGTCTATTCCGCCCAGAAATATCCTGATATGGGTTGGGCAGCATTGATGGCGGGCGGTTCGTGTGCCTCCATTCCTGTCAAAGACAAAACTCTCCTTTCTGCATTGTCAGAGATGACCCCACACCATTCTGAGCCAGACGTCTATCTCATGCAAGGGGAAAAAGGCTGGCTGGTATATAGTTCTGCTGAAGAATGCAATCTTCATATAGGTAATAATCGGTATGTATTATATCGGATACACGGTGAAACCGGAGAAATTTCGCGCATAAAGGATATTTCCGGGACACTAAAGCTCCAGGAAAAAGGCATTTTCTGGATTTGTAAAAAGTAAAAGAATAATGGGAAAAATGTAGAAAATACCGATTTTTCCCATTATTTTAACGGATTTTGTGAGTCTTTTGTTGTTATTTTCCTTAACTTTGCAACTGAAAAAACAAACTACTATCAAAATAAAGTCCGTTTCAATATGGCTACTAACATTTTCAAAGAACGCACCCAACGATTGGTAACACAGTTCTGCGCCGGCGACGACAACGCTTTTGCAGAGTTGTACGACATGTATGTGCAGATACTATTTAACTATGGTATGAAACTTACCACCGATCAAGAATTGCTGAAAGACTGTATCCATGATGTGTTTGTCAAGGTCTACAACAAGCGTAACGACAAAAATTCGATTAACAATCTTTGTTCCTATCTGATTATTTCTCTAAAAAATCGTCTGCTTGATGAATTCCGCCGCCAAACGTTTACCACGCCTAATGCTGTGGAGACATACGAGTATAGACGTTCTGCAGAAGATGTTGAACGCGACTATCTCTGTCAGGAACGCGAATTCATGCAGTCAGCCAAGGTAGCCCACTTGATGCAGAATCTGACCCGTCGCCAGCGTCAGGCCATCACCTTATATTATTTAGAGGAACGCAAATACGATGAGATTTGTGGTATCATGAATATGAACTACCACTCTGTTCGGAATCTGATGCATCGCGGCATGCTAAAATTGCGCGAGGCTGCAATGTAAGAATATCACTGAGAGAAGTCGACAAAGTTTATTGATGACAAATCCTTGCGTATTTCGTCTTAATAATAACAAATAAGACGAAGCACGTGAAAAGAGAGATATATACAACAGTTGAGCAGTTCCTACGTGATGATGACTTTATCCGATACGTATTGGACGCTACACCCGACAAAGAGTCCTATTGGGCTTCTTATCTTTCTGCTGCTCCCCAGATACGTGAAGTTTATCTGAAGGCATATGATATCCTTCAGCATTTGGATGATTGTGACTTGCTAACACCTGAACAAACAAAGGTGTTAAAACATCGGATTTTTATGACCCTCCAGGTTTCAGTTCATTCATAAATGGTCTGAAACACCGTTATTTACAAAGTTTACAGCCATCACACTTGTTCAGCTCGCCACGGAATCGTTTCTCGACAAGATAATGCAGGCGATCACGAAGCGGTTCGAGCTGCATTTTGTCGATAACCTCGTTGATGAATGCATTCTGCAACAGCATCTTAGCCTCTTCGAGCGAAATGCCGCGCTGACGCATATAAAAGAGAGCCGCATCGTTCAACTGGCCCACCGTAGAGCCATGAGCGCACTTCACGTCGTCAGCATAGATTTCTAGCATGGGCTGGGTGTACATACGAGCCTCCTTGGTGGCTGTCAGATTCTGGTTTGTCATCTGCGACGTCGTCTTCTGAGCTCCATGTTCCACAAGCACACGACCAGCAAAGGCACCAGTGGACTGGTCGTCGAGCACGTATTTATAGAGTTCGTTGCTTGTACAGTGCGACACCTTGTGGGTAATCAGCGTATTGTTGTCCACATGCTGCTGCTTGTCAGCAATGACGCAGCCATAGCACTGACACTCAGCACCTTCACCAGATAGTGTCAGGTCGAGTTTGTTGCGTGTAACGCCGTTGTGCAACGTGATGACGTTGTGGTTCGCACGACTGTTGGCCTGCTGGTCGATATATACGTTGCTCGCGCGTACATTTTTGTAATGTGTCTCCTCCAGGCAGTAGAGGTCGAGCGAAGCATTCTCCCCCACAAAGGCCTCAATGACCTGCGTGGCCAGGAAATTCTTGTCATCGGCTGCATGGTCGCAAAACAGCATCTTCAGCTCTGCTCCCTCTTCCAAGACGATGAGCACACGACGATTGACCATGAGAGCCTCTCCCCCCGCCCTCCCCCATAGGGAGGGAGCTTTTAGAATATTAATCACCTGGATGGCACGATCCACCTTGACGTTCTTTGGCACATAGACGAAGAGTCCGTCCTGAGCCAGCATGGTGTTCAGGGCCGTGATGGCGTCCTCTTTGTCTGCCAACTGATTGTAGTATTCCGTCGAGGCAAACTCCTTCAGCGAACCAACGACGACACCTTCAGGCAGGTGACCTTTGGGCTGTTCCTTCGTATAGAACATGTCATTAACCACAAAGTAGAGGCTCGTCGAGAGGTTAGGCACATCGCAGCGGAAAGCCTGATAGGGGTCAACAGGAATCTCTAGGCGATTCAGGTTCAGGCCATAGTCAGGAGTGAAAAGCTTCTGAATATCCGTGTATTTGTAACGTTCGACCTTTCTGCTGGGGAACCCATACGTAGCAAAACTATCGAAGGCAGCATCGCGCTGGGCATTCATCACCTCCGATGAATGCTTGCAAATCATCTCACGAGCCTGCTTATAAAGTTCTATGTATTGCTGTTCAGAACCAGAAGTAATCATAATTACTAATTCCTAATTTCTAATTACTAATTAAAACTACTCCTCTCCAACCTCTTCCTTAATCCAATCGTAACCATGTTCCTGAATCTGGACAGCAAGATCAGGGCCACCCGTCTTGACGATGCGTCCTTTGTAGAGCACATGGACGTATTGCGGACGAATCATCTCCAGCAGACGGTCGTAGTGGGTAATGACAATGCACGACGATTCTGGCGTCTGCAGTTTGTTCACACCTTCAGCTACAATACGCATAGCGTCGACATCAAGACCAGAGTCCGTCTCGTCAAGAATGCTCAACTTCGGCTCAAGCATTGCCATCTGGAAAATCTCGTTGCGCTTCTTCTCGCCACCACTGAAACCCTCGTTTACGGAGCGATTGGCCAACTTCGAGTCGAGCTCCACAATCTTACGCTTCTCACGCATCAGCTTCAGAAACTCAGCAGCATTCAATGGCTCCAGACCCTGATACTTGCGTTTCTCGTTGATGGCAGCCTTCATGAAGTTGGTCATCGACACGCCAGGAATCTCCACAGGATACTGGAACGACAGGAACAGGCCTTCGTGAGCCCTGTCCTCAGGTTTCATCTCCAACAGGTTCTTGCCATTGAACCAAGCCTCACCCTCAGTCACCTCGTAGAGCGGATTGCCCACAAGCACAGCAGAGAGCGTCGATTTGCCAGAACCGTTAGGACCCATGATGGCATGCGTCTCGCCATCGCGGATGGTGAGGTCGATACCTTTCAATATCTCTTTTTCGCCAATCTTGGCATGCAAGTTTCTTACTTCTAACATATCGTCGTTTATTCTATTGGGTTGCAAAATTACGAATAAAAAGTGAGCTTTCCAAAATGTTACGCCACTTTTCTTCTACTTTCTTCTATTCCGATGACAAAAGAGCGCGATACCCGTCTAATAATAAATTAATGATTAAACTGTAAATATGAAAAACGGAAAGAGTTGTTTTGGCGTGATTATCGGAACACGCGCCTATTTTAATTCAGAGTTGGCCAAGGACGTGCGTAAGCAGTTGCTGAAGACGCTCGACGATGGAGGCTACGAGTATATCATTCTGCCTGAGGACGCCACGCCTACAGGCAGCAGCAGTATTGAGACGCGCGAGGACGGTCTGAAAGTCAGCAAGCAGTTTCGTGAGCATCGCGATGAAATCGACGGAATTATCGTGTCACTGCCCAATTTCGGTTTTGAAATCGGTATCATCAATGCCATCAGCGATGCAGACCTGAACGTGCCTGTTTTGGTGCAGGCCTGCGACGACGAGAACGACAAGGTTGACCTTGACTCACGTCGCGATGCCTTCTGCGGAAAGATCAGCGTATGCAACAACCTCTACCAGTATGGCATTCCCTTCACTGACACCACGCTGCACACCTATTCTATATATAGTCCGCTGCTACGTCAGGACATCGACCGTTTTGCTGCCATCTGTCGTGTGGTGAATGGCCTGCGCCACTGTCGTATCGGACAGATTGGCACGCGTCCCTTAGGCTTCAACACCTGTCGCGCCAGCGAAAAGCTGTTGCAGCGTAGTGGCATCACCGTTGTTCCTGCTGACCTGAGCGAGATACTCTATGCTGCCCAGAAAATTCAGAACGACGATCCGAAGTTCAAGCAGATGTGCGAGCGCATCCAGAACTACGCCCTCGTTCCTGAGAACTATCGCGAGAAGCTGAACCTGCAGGCCAAGTTTGGTGTGGCTGTCGAGAATTGGATCGAGGCCAACGACGTGCAGGCTGTGGCAATCCAATGCTGGGATTCGCTGGAACAGAACTACGGCTGTGCTGCATGCGTCACGATGTCGATGCTCTCAGACAAACTCATTCCTGCTGCATGCGAAACTGACCTTGCTGGTGCTGTCTCGATGTACGCACTGGCCTTGGCTTCGAACAATGCCCCTGCCCTACTCGACTGGAACAACAACTTCGCTGAGGATCGCAACAAGTGCGTGTGCACCCACTGTGGCAACTTCCCCAAACAGTTTGTCGGCAATAGCGACCTCAAACTTGGTCCGTTGGGTGTATTAGGACGTACATTGGGTAAGATAAACACCTTTGGTGCCGTCTATGCAAAGGTATCAGAGGGTCTGTTCACTTTCTTCCGCATCTCTACAGACGATCCGAAGGGCTATATCAAGGCTTACCTGGGCAAGGGCCAGCTGACCAACGACCCCTATGGCATGGATGGCTGCATTGCTGTGACACAGGTCGACAACCTGCAGAAGCTGATGAAGTACATCTGCAAGAACGGCTTCGAGCATCATGTCGCCATGTGCCGTACCGATGTGGTAGACATCGTACAAGAAGCCTTAGAGACCTATCTGGGCTGGCAGCTCTACGTACACGAGTAAGAAGAGTCAGAACAGCAGGTGGTAGGTGCCACCAGCCAAAGGCTTGACGATTCCCTTCATCTCCAATTGGAAGAGAAGGGCAGTCAGCTGACCAATAGGCAGATTCGTTTTGACACTGATGATATTCAATTGCAGGTCGTTAGTCTGTTTCAGCAGGCTGACGACTTTCTCTTCGTCTTCACTCAAGTCAGGAAACAGCTGGCCCTCAACGGCTTCAGTGTGCTCCGACGCTGTCTGCCAGCCCATGCTTTCCACGAAGTCAGCAGCTGAAGTAATCAATGCGGCTGTATTGTTGCGAATCATCTTGTTACAACCTTCGCTATAGGGTGCCCCCACAGCCCCTGGGAAGGCAAAGACGTCGCGGCCATACTCCTGAGCCACACGACAAGTGATGAGTCCTCCGCCCTTAATGGCACTTTCCACAAGAATGGTGGCATCCGAACAGCCTGCCACAATACGGTTGCGCTGACGGAAATTGTTAGGCAAGGCCTCCGTCTGACTCATATACTCCGTCAGCAGTCCACCCTGCGACAACATCTCCACAGCTGTGTCACGATGACGATAGGGATATATCTGGTCAAGACCATGGGCCAGCACACCCACAGTCTCAAAGCCCTGTTTCAAGGCATTGCGATGGGCACAGATATCGATACCGTAAGCTAAGCCGCTGACAATGAGCACCTGCGGACACAACTGGCGCAGGTCGCTAACAAAACGCTGAATGAGGTCCTGACCATAGCTGGTACAATGGCGTGTGCCCACGATGTCGAGCACATAGCGCTGGTTCAGGTCTGCATTACCTCTATAATATAGGATAATAGGAGCATCAGGGCAGTCGAGCAGACGCTGGGGATAGTCAACATCATTGAGCGTCATGGCACGAATCTTGTTCTTGGTGACAAACTCCATTTCAGCAGCAGAACGACGCAGGGCATCGTCCCAGTGCTTCATCTGTTCACGAAGTCGTGGTGTAGCATCGGGCATCACATCACCGATGTCGTTACGATGTTCATAGACAGCCTGTCCGCTTCCCAGTTCCCGATAAAGCAACAAGGCCGTTTGGAAATTGAAGCCCATCATGCGCGTCAGCGCCATTGTGTAGTAAACTTCGTCGGAGTTGTTCATCATTTCGTTATGACGATATTTCGTTATTCCGTTATTTCGATATCTCGTTATTTCGACGGTAAATAAGGTGCAAAGGCCTCATCATAGTCTTTGCTCTCGCTCAGCTTGCCATTGACGAGGCACACCAGCATGATGCTGCCACGAAAACAAAGCACTTCGTCAGAAGCACGGAAGATATCCTGATGGAAGATATACTTGACACCTTCCTTCTCAAGCCACAGACGCGAGATGAACTCGTCATCACAGCGCAGAGGGGTCTTATACTGCAGATTCATGCGTGCCACAACGGCGTCGACACCTTTCTCGTGCATTTCAGCAAACGACAGTCCACACTGCTTCAAAAACAGGTGGCGTGTATGCTCAGTATAGTGGAGATAGTTGGCATTGTTGACAATGCCCTCGATGTCACATTCGTAGTCGCGCACCTCCATACGGGTTTCAAAAACGTATTTATTCATATTATAATCGTTATGTCTTTATAACGGGATAACATTATTTCGAAGATTTATTTCGTTTCAGATATTCATAGCCGATGCGACAGCGAAGACAGTCGCGCTTGTCGCAGTATTCCTTCTTGAGCTGTATAAGAGCCTGTGAGTCACCGGCTGTTTTAACCTGGAGACCACACTCCTGCCACATGCGGATGATGTGATTGTTCTCAGCCTTCAGCTGTTCCAGAAAGTCAAAGGCACGGTCGCACAGTTCTTCCCGACCGGTGTGACGACCATAGGCGAAGAGGAGTGGTACGCACGTGTTAATGATGAGCAGATTGATGCTGAATGGCGACAAGTGCTTGGTATTGCGCACACTCTCTGAGCCGAAGGTGTAGTGTGTCTCCCAATAAGGCGTCACCTGTGTCTTCAGACAATCGGCAAGACCCAGCATATCCTGACATTCCACCAGCTGCGACAGCCCAGCCTTTCGCTGATAATAGAGGTTGGCCAACTGCGAGATGCGGATGTGCGGAAAGTTCTGGGGACGAAGTCGGAGGAAACGCCAGCGGTGATAGTCCATCGGTTGCAGCGAGAACTTATGGGCCAGATACTGATATTCGTTACGCAGTTTGGCGAAGTAGCCTTCATTGAGGGCCTCTTGCTGATAGCGTTCAGGAACGGCCTCCAGCTCAAGAAGTCCAGCCTGCCCCATGAATATGGCTTCAATCTGGAACAGGTCGTCACGGTGCTTGCCGACAGCTGTCAGGAGAATATGACGCCCCCATTCCTCAAAGGCGTCGCCATTGATGCCGAAACCATAGTTGCGGGCCAGCGTGATAAAGTAAGCCGCCTCCCACGAGCCTTCAGCCTGACGTACCCGCTGTTCGATGGCAACGGTCTTCTGTTCCAACCGCTCCGTCTGCAGGGCTGCCATCCAAACGTGAACGGTCAGCGGTGCCAGGTTTGGAATGATGCGGTAGCAGGGCGGATAGGTGTCTGTCTTCAGCAATTCTTCGTAGTTTTCTTGAACTGATGGGGGAACCGTCAGACACAATTGGGGCAGATAGTCACCTTTCGATGTCTGGACATCACAATCGGCCTCGCCCACGACATGTAAGACGACGTTATCATAGTTGGCATCGTGATCATGACCATGTTGATACCAGTGTGACGAACGGTCGTGAATCTCGATATTCCCCACCCACAACGTGCCGCCAATCTTCACTTTGGCATTGAAGAAGTCAGGACCGCTGTTACGATTATGCAATCCTGGGTCGATGATTTCCAGCGGCCTTCCGTCAGTAGTTTCCAACGGATGAGCCGGCCAAAACCTGTGTTTCCAACAATAATGCAGCAGCTGTTCCATCTCTGTTTACTTCTTCTTGGCCACAAGAACATCTTTGTTGTGTTGGGCAAAAAGTGCAAACATGTCCTTGATGGCAGCATAATTCTTGGTGGGATGAGCAACCTTGTTGATATTGAACTGATAGTGAACTTCTACCTTACCCTCGCTGAGAAAGGTTGCCAGCCGACCGTTAAGCCCCTTATCAGGCGTGGTGGCAGCAATGGATTCAGGAGCGGCTTCCACCACATAGCCCTCGGGCATCGTCACGTTGATGATGACCTGTTCAGACTCTGTCGTTGGGAACTCCACAGGCAATAGGCGCTGGTCGTCGGTAAACGGATTCTCCCTAATGGGCAAAAGGCCGTAAGGCGAGAAGCTGATGCCGTTAGCATCGGCTGTTCCCTGCATGCTGATGTCCTTCTCCTCTTTGGTCTCCTGACCGTTGCCAGAGCGAAGAATGGTCTGCTTGCCCTGCAGAAGTCCCTGAGCTGAGAGTGTGGCATCTATGACCGTCGTCACCTTGGGACGTGACACTTTTTGCAAGTTCACCCATTGGCTCTTGTTGTCGGGAATGACGACGCGTGCACGTTCCACCAGTAGCTGCGGAGCCAGCGCGTCGATATAGCAGTCATTGGACGAGCCGTCGACATAAGCAAAGGTATTATTCGAGATCTGAACGGCCACTACATAGGTGTTAAGCTTGGAGAAAGAGGGGAAATTATAGGGCAGCATGCCCTCGTCGCGCGTTCTCAATACGGCAGGATAAGCTTTCAGGCCTACCTCTCGCAACGACTGGACGAGCAGCATATTGATGTCGGCATTCGAGCCGGTGCCGTTCTTCAGCGTGACACTGCTGTTGTTGGTCGTTCCCAGCCGGTACGTACCATTCCACTTCACCTTGCCGAGCACCAGCTTACAGACGGCAGCCATACGCTCACGCACATTGGCGATGTCCGACACCTTGGCTGCTTCCAGTTCACTGCGCAACGGGCTCTGGCTGCCGAGCTGCTGACCGAGGTTGTCATCGTCGAGCAGCATCTGATCAATCTTTTCCCACGTGCTGGCATACTCCATCTGACTCATGCCACGAAGCCGGTACTGCTTCAACTCGGCAGTGATTCCGGCCCAATAGTCCTTGACATTCCAGACATAGTCATCTTTCGACAGACCTGCCAGGTCACGACCCACATAGACATAGTGGTTGGTGACAACCGTCATAGGCGTGGCCAGAGGGTCGCTCTCCACCTTATATTTCATGCTGCCCGCAGTACAGGTGTACGCCAAGCGCTGGATACCGTGGTCTTCGATATTGAAAATCAGGAAGTTAGGAATATTCATATCCAGCTTGGCATAGACCACGGGAATCTCACACTGGGCATACCAGTCACGCAGTTCCCAGAACAGCTGGCTGTGGATGGTGTACTCGTACTCAATCACAGTGCCCTCCTTCACGTTCGGAACGGTGAACTCCAGCTGATAGTTATGTTCGTCAATCTTTGTATTCACAATGTCATTTCTTCCCAGAGACGTTTTCACAACCTTGCTGCCCTCCTGATTAAAGGCCGTGGCTTTGACATCCTCCACCATCTCGTCACCATCAGTGCCGAAAACGCCTTCCGACATTGAGCCGTCCTGTTCCTGGAAGGCTGAGTTACCACTGATCCTGTTCATCGGAATGCTCATGAACGAAGTCCTCAAGCCACTGATGTTATTGCCTACCGACATGCCCTTCTGGTAAGGTACAACAACCTTCGCATATTTGGCACCAGTGGGTTTCAACACCTTGATGCGGCACTTCTCACGATAGTCTACCAGATAACTGCTGGTCTGTACCGTGTATTCCACATCGGTCAGACGACAGAGCACGACGGCATAAGCGTTGGTGTCTTTTTCATAAGTGGTCATCGACAGCTCTTCTTTGGTTGGTTTACCAAATTTCATGTTGACAGCCTCTTGAGCCGTCGCTGTCAGCCACGTCCCCACCACAAGGACAAGCAGGATTGATACTTTTAGTTTCATTGATAATAGTTATTTAGTTTCTAAAACGATGCAAAGATACGAAATAATGCTGACATACGGAAGAATTTTTGTAGAAAACTGTTCTTGAGAATTTACTAGAAACTCAGGGCAATGACGTAGCGCATGCCCCACTTGGGGCTGGTGGGCAGGCCGTTATAACTCAGCCGGCGCACATATTCGACATGCCAGATCTTGAAGATGTTGTGGATGCCGAGCACCAGTTCTGCGTATGGTCTGTGGGGGTTCATGACATTGCAGCCCTCCGGGAAGTACATCAGACGTCTGTTGCCGCGGTTCTGTTCCAGGAGAGGGTTGTTCTTGTCGGTCAGTGTTCCCCAAAGCATGCGTACGCCCAAATACTCACGCCAATGGAATTTCTTGATGAGCGGCAGACGGTTGAAAATCTTGCCATTCAAGTCCCACGACACCATGAGCGACGCGAACCGGTCGTTGAGGAACTCCATCGTGTTGATGAGGTTGAAGGTCTCCGGGGCGATGATGTACGACTGGTTGGCAGCGGGTTGGATGAGCAGTGGATAGGGCACTTGGTTCCACTGGATGCCTCCCTTGGCGCTGACGTCAAGCTTCCCCCAGCTGCTCAGCCAGAATCGTTTGTAGATGCCCACCTCGGTGTAATTATAGTTGTAGTTGCCACCCAGGACGCCATCGAATCCGGTGGTGTGGGCTATACTGAACACAGGTGCATCGAGGTTGATGACGCGACGGCGCAGCTTGTTGTTGATATAGGCTTCTCCGGGGGCATAGCGCAAACGTCCTGTCACTTCTGTGGTACGCAGGAAATCGCCATTCCCCGTCCGTCGGAACTCTATAGGCTTGGGCATATCGAGTGTCTGGAAGGTCATGGCCCCGCAGCTCTCATTTTCTTCGAGCTTACCGTTAAGGGTGAGTTTCAGTCCCCAGTCCGTCTCGTACTCGAAGGTGACCTGCTGGCGGTTGTAGAGCATCATCTTGTTGGTCTCAGCCCATTTCAGCGCCACCATGAAGTTATCCTTGTCGGTATCCATGAAGCGGTCACCAGGCGAGCAGACATCCTTGTTGACCTGAATGGTCATGGTGCGTCGGGGGAACTCATGAGGCAGGTATTTCTTGGGATTCAGCGAATAGGTAATCTCTGCGTTGTAATAGTCTTTCTTCGAGCCCCACCCGTGACCGTAGTAGCCTGAGAGGAAGAAGTGTTTCGAGAGGTTGGCCGTTGTCTTTGCTGACAGTCGCGAACGCCATCCGTCCACATAGTTGTTGGTGAGGATGGTGTTGATGGGGCAGATGTCGACATAGTTGGGCGTGCTGGTCTCTACGGAGTTCTCGAAGAGTGCCTTGAGTGCGAAGATGACATATTTCATACCCTTGACATTCTCGATGCTGTGAATGAACTTGTCCATCGAACTCTCGCTCTTGGTCAGTTCCACCTGGCGGTACTGGTTCCAGAACTCTTCGTCGCGCATCTGTGCATCGGCCTCAGTCACCTCTTTGCGCAGTCCCTTGAACAGTTTGTTGGGGATAGGGTCGAAGGCATAGTCGCTCAGTCGCGTAACACGGGTGACGATGGCAGACCGGATGAAGCTGACGATTTCCAGTTCAGTAGTCATATCGTCCCTGGTGAGCACCCACTGTCCGTCGGGCAGCTGTTCGAAGTCCTGCAATATTTTGACGTTCTGGACGAAGTTGACGTTCGACTGCTTGGGAATGGTCATCTCGCAACGGCGCACATGGAGTGACGAGTCTTTCAGGATATAGAGGTCGCCACGAAATCCCATGTCGTTCTGATTATTGGGCAGGAAATGCAGGTGGATGCAAGAGTCGCGCTCGACAGTCAAGGTATCCTCGATGTAATAGCGGTAGAAGCCGATGCCCTCGTTGGAGATGGGCGAAATGAAGGGATACTGCAGCAGTCGGATATGGTCCTGATAGAGGTCGATGTCGGTGAAGACGTCCTTGACGACCGTATTGATGATGTCGCCAGTCTGGAACAGGTCGTTGACACCCTTGCTGGTCTGTCCGGTGATGATGGTTTTCTCCGAGCGTGGATTGCGCCGGTATATCTTCTGCGAGACGGTTTCATCGACGCTGACGGGCAGTATCATCTTGCCCGTGACATTGCTGGTCTCCACCTGCTCGACGAGCCAAGGGTGCTTTTTGAACGTTCCTTGTTCCAGCTGTTCCGGTTTCAGGTCGTTGAGCGAGAGGGTGATCTTCTCATACTTGTTATACTGATAGTAATTGTTCTGTCCAAGGTCAGTCTTCTTCTTGGCAGCCACCACGCGCCGCATCAGTTCCACGGCGGGATTGTTCTTACGGCTGTATCTGCTGTGCTTGGCCTTGACGGTCACTTCAGCCAGCTGTTGCTGGTCGGGCTTCAGTTTGACGTTAAGTCTGCCCTTGGTCTTGCTTGTCACAGCCATGATGCGCGACTTGTAACCCACAGCACTGAAGGTGATGTTCCAGCCCTCGTGGCGGTCAATGCGGTATCTGCCATTGACATCAGAGACCACAGCCTGCTGGTGCCCTTTGTAGACGACGCTGGCAAAGGGTATGCTGTCGCCTGTCTCGGCATCGGTGATGACACCGTAGATTTGCTGCGCACTAGCCGGACAAACCAGGATACAGGATAGGATCAGGAAGAGGTATCTGAGTCTCAGTCTCATTTCTTTCATTTCACTTCATATAGCGTATAGTCCTCTCCCCGACCATTCATGCGGAGCGTCTGGAGTGCCTTGGTCTTGGCATTAACGGTGAGGACGAAAGAAGTAAACAACTGGCGTTTCTTCTTGCCATCGGGAACGATGGCGACAGTGGTGGTATTGCCCTTTGTCACGACGGTCAGGTCGTCGCCCTGGGGAACAGTCTGCTGGTTGATGACAGCTTTCAGCACCTTATGAAATGTGGCAAACTGCGGGTTCTTATGACTGTCGGTGACGTGCTGGCGTCCACCCACCGTCATGGTAAACGTAGTGCCCTCCATGATGAGCTGGTCCTTGCCGCCATCAGTCGAGATACAGATATAGTCGGGCTTGCGGATGGTCAGCGTACCTGTAGTCACGACATCCGTCTTGACAGCCCGTTTATGTGTGGTCTTTGTGACGCTTTGTGCACTGACTGCCAGGGCCACCATGCACAATAATGATATCAATATTTGTCTCATTTCTTTCATTCTTTTATTTGCTTTATTGTATCAAATGCCGTACACGTCACACCCTCCAGTCCGTGCAGCACCAGACTCTGCCCAGTCAGGAAGAGATTGGGGATGGGCGTCTTGGGCGACAACATCGTCAACAGCGGATTCCGACAGTCCTTCCTGACACCGAAGGCGGAACCACATGGCGACAGCGTATAGTCACGCCAGGTGAGTGGCGTACTGGTGTAACGCTTCTCCACCATCTTTGACAGACCGGGGATGACGCGCTCTGCCAGTCGGATACACTCGTCGGCCATCCGTTCTTTCTGCTGTTCATACGTTTCCCCACGGTGCCCTATCGTCGTATCCTCCCATTGCCGGCACATCGTCCACGGCATAGGCGTCAGCAGGTCTGCCTGACGGACGAACCGCGTGCCGTCCACAGGCACCTTCGCACTGATCATCACACCTTCCACGCCGTCTTCCCGTTCGTTCAGTGTCCACACATTAGCCTTCCGATAGACATACTTGTTGTGGTTGAAGTAAGGCAGCACGTCTGGTCTGAGCACCAATGAGACGGTGAACATGCCAAACGTATTCTCCAAGGCATTGATGCGCCGACGGAAAATACCTTTCAGCAGAGAGGACTCCTCCAGCCAGCTGAATGTCAGCTGGGGATGAACGTCACTGATGAAAAGACGCCCCTCGACGGTTCTATCATCCAAACAACGGGCTGCCACGATTCTGCCACCCTGTTCCTCCAGGCACGTTACCTCTGCACCACAACAAATCTCGCCACCTGCTGCCTTGATGTCGTTGGCCAGCGAGTCGACAATCAGGTTTCCGCTGCCTTTCAGTCGCCAGCTGCTCTGAACGTAGCTGCTCAGACTATGGGCAAAGTTGAATAACGGCAACGACTCACGTCGCAGCTCCATCTTCATGGCTGCTGCCGAGATGACGTTGACGAGCAGCGGGTTCTGAAAGCGTGTGGTGAGATAGTCGTAGGCATTCACCTGACAGCACTCCTCCATCGGGGGTAGATGTCGCAGCAGCTGGGTAAACTGCTGCAAGGCGCTGCGCTCCTGTGGGAAACTGTCACCCAGTATATCGGCAAAATGGTCGAAGCCCTCAGCCAGGGAATAGGTCTGACTACCGATAGTCACTTGGTCGAAGCCATCGGCATCGAGCCGTTGCCAAGGAAGTTTGAGCAGTCCCAGCGTCTCAAAGGTCTCATAGAGAGACTGGCCCTCGGCCAGACCACCCACATAGTGCAGACCAGTATCAAACTCCATGTCGCCACGCCGATAACTCTGCAGGCATCCGCCCGGCTGTCGCTGTCGCTCCAGTACCATCACGCTTCGTCCGCTTTGTGCCAACTGACGTGCACAAATCAGACCTCCCAGTCCACTGCCTATGATAACGACATCGTACTTCATGAGCTTACTTGTGATTGAGCCATTGATAGACAGCGGGTTGTACGACGTATGAAAGGATGATGGCCGACAGCAGTCCGACCAATGTGGAGAAGCCCACACTGCGAATGGCGGGATGAACGGCAAGGAGCATGCTGCCTACAGTCACCAGCAGGGTAACTGCCGAGAACAGGATGGCGGTCTTGTGATAGTGGAGTGTTGAGTATTGAGTGTTGATGGTGGTCAGGCCATGCATGACAAAGATGCTATAGTCGACACCAATACCAAAGATGAAGGTGGAGATGATGATGCTGATGAGATTGAACTGCTGGCCAAAGATGTTCATCGCGCCCAGGACGATAAGCCAGCTGAGCAGGATGGGCATAAAGCCCAACAGGGTATGCCTGATGTTGAATCGGAACGAGAGCCACAGTACCAACAGTACGAAAGCCATCGACAGCCATTGCAGGCGGTCGAAGTCACTGCTCATCTGAAGCAGGGTGTCCGTCGTATAATAATAGGTGTCGAGTACGAGCAGATGCGGATCGCTGCTGATGGCATCGCAGATGCGGATATAGTCGCTGTCGCTGCTGCGCACAGAGTCGTTCTGACAACGTACGGAAGTGAAGCATAGCCACGTGCCGTCGTACGACTGTTCCATCATCGTTGACAGGTAACCATCAGGAATCAGGTTGGCTTCATAGAGGGCATCAGCATCATAGTCGGCTTTGGCAGCCTCGAAGAATGTCTCAAAGGCTTCAAGACGCAGGTCAGCTGCCGGAGCCGTCGTCTGAATGAGCTGTCGGACAGTGGCCAGGCGGCTGTCGGTCCAATAGCTGTACCAGGCATCGATGCGCTGCTGCTGACGGTCGAGTGACACCAGCAACTCATCGGTAGGCGTATAGCCCTTCACCAGTCCCTGTTGCTGCAGGGAGTCGAGTTTATGGCGGAGCACGCCAAAGTGATGGAGGGCTTCCTCCATAGTCTGTCCCTGACTGGCAAAATATTTTGTTTTGTCGCCAATATAGGTCTTCGTGCTCAGCAGGTTCTCAGAATGCTCCACCATCGGGTTGTCGTAGCCCAGATTATGCATGTCGGCATCGAAATGGGTGCCGCCAACGAACCAGGCACCAACGCCAATGCCTGTCAGCACGATGATGACAGCAATCAACAGCTTTTTCCGGTCGAAGGGATAGGCATTGATGCGCTCAATAAAAGCAGGGAATGAATGCTGGACGGGCCTTAACAGCTGTGGCAGCCAGATGAGCGAGAACAGCGTGGCACCAAGAATGGCAAAGGCAGCAAACAGCCCGAAGTCGCGCAACAGATCAGTCTGGATAAACAAAAGTCCTGAAAACGAACCGATGGTAGTGATGCAGCCCAAGAGGACGGGTTTTACCTGGTCGCGCAACAGCTGCACGGGGTCGCTGACATACTGATGGTGCGTCATGACGTGGAGCACGTAGCTGAGTGCCACACCGAGTACCACGCCACCAATACCCAAAGCCAGCAACGAGAACTCACCCTTCAGCCAGTACATCATGGTCAGTCCGAACAGTGTGCCGAAGGCTACAGGCAATAATAGCAGGGGGATAGCATCCCACCGTCGAAAACACAACAACAGGAAGATCAGTACCAAGACCAGTGCCCCGGCGATGGTGGTGGTCAGGTCGTGCTTGATTTGTGTGGAGTTATAGTAACCGCTGGCAGGTGTACCGTGATAGCTGATGTCGACATCGGGATGTGCCTGTCGGAGCTGACTGATGACGGTATTAAGGCGTTCGAAGAGCGCAGAACCCTGCCCGGTATTGGTTGACGAGAACTGGGGTGTTAGGAATGCCAGACACACCGTGGTGTCGGGCACAAAGAAATGGCTGTCTACGGTCTGGTAGGTGCCAGCACTCAACAACGATGTCATCTGTTCAGCCAGGACGTTGCGCATGCCTATAGGGTCCAACTCTATGAGTTCAGGAAACATCTCGCCGAACTCACCCTGCAGGTCGTCACGGTTCTGCTGCATCTGCTGTACGAAGTGTTCGCGCGTCAGCAAGGAATCAAAACGAGCATAGACAGCCGTGTCGATATAGGCTGGCAGATGGGCTGTCAGGTAGTCGATGCCATCAGGCAACAGCTCTTCGTCAATCTTGTAGAACAGGTTCTCTACCAGAGCCGTATCGCGTTGCAGGGAGTCGGCGAAAGCATCGCAGGTAGCTATCAGTTCTTCGTGGTCCCGTCCTTCAAAAAGCACAAAGACCTTATCCTTGATCTTCAGGTCGGCAAAAGCCAGTTTGGTGGTGCCGTCCTCATTCTTCGACGATGGCATCAGCTGGTTGATGTCCTCCTCCAGATGAATCTGTGAGGAGCAATAGCCAAAGAGCACTAGCAGACACACCAAAGAGAGCCAGCAGACCATCCGGTGGCTATGGAAATACTGATAGATTCGAACGAACAGTTCTGTCATCGGATAAATATTTTCAGGTCAACTTCACAAATGGTGTCATTGCCAATGCACGTTGTTCCATGACACAGTGTCATAGGACCAAACGAGAACCCCATCGTAATGGTTGTCGTCACTTGCTCACCGACATGCGGACGACGCTGACAAGTGAAATGCTTCACTTCAGCTATCATGCCCACAGGCGGATTGACAGCTCCCTGCTGAAGAGCCACATGTCCGGCAAGTGCCGAGGCCGACTGTGCGTTATGCTCAATCAGTCCCGTCTCTGACATTTCTCGGTCTGCCAATATGAAATAGTTGTCCGGACGCACAGTCAATGACGTCGTACAGGAAGCTCCCGTCAGACTCTCTTCTGACGTAGGGGGCTCACCAGACTTAAACTCATCCACCATCACAAACGGCTTGCGCTGGGGAATCAGTCGCTCTATGTCAACACCTTTGTATTTCATTCCTCACTCCACATTCCACACTCCTTATTCATAGAGGTGCTGCTCAATGTAATCGTATAGGTTGTTGAAGGTCTTGATCTGCTTCAAGTCTTCAACGGGGATGGTAATCTTGTAGGTCATCTGCACCAGTGCGATGAGGTCTACCAGATTAATACTGTCCAGACTAAGTGTCTCTTTCAGATTTGCATCGGGTGCAAACTCACTCTGTTCTACTTCAAACTCTTCTTCCAGCAGGTTGTTGACCTGCGCAATGATTTCTTCTCTTGTCATTTCAATTTACAATTTGACGATTTACAATTTACTACTAATTTCTCAATTATTCAGATTTTTTATAATGAGTGTCGAATTGGTACCACCGAAGCCGAACGAGTTGCTCAGGAACATGTCGAAATGCTGCTGGCGGGTCTCGGGGATTACGTTAATGCACTGCGTCACCTCGTCAGGATTCTCGAAGTTCAGCGAACCACCGATGAAGTCGTTCTTCATCATCAGCATCGAATAGATGATTTCGGAAGCACCGGCCATCCACATCTCATGACCTGTCTGACTCTTCGTCGAGGTGACAGGTACCTTATAGTCACCGAATACCTGGGCGATGGCCTCGGCCTCACGACTGTCACCGATAGGGGTAGAGGTAGCATGGGCATTGACGTAGCCGATGTCCTTTGGCGACACCCCCGCACTCTCTAAGCAGCGCAGCAACGAGCGGGCCGGACCTTCCACATTAGGCGTGGAGATATGGTCACCGTTGCCAGAGAATCCCCAGCCCAGAACCTCAGCCAGGATGGGGGCGCCACGACGCACGGCATGCTCGTAGCTCTCGATGATGAGGGTGGCGGCACCACCGCTGGGCACCAGTCCGTCGCGGTCACGGTCGAAGGGACGACTGGCCTTCGTGGGTTCGCTGATGCGGGTCGAGAACGTCTGCAGGGCATCGAACGACGCAATGCCGTACATATTATTCTCTTCCGCGCCGCCACAGACGATGCAGTCCTGCAAGCCGTTCTTGATAAGCAGGAAACCCAGTCCCAACGACTGCGACCCGCTGGCACAGGCTGCCGATGCCGTCAGGTTAATACCCTTCAAGTGGAACAGCGTAGCCAGGTTCATCGTCACCGTCGAGTTCATCGACTGGAAGATGGCTCCTGAGCCACAGGCAGCAGTAGAGCCCACCTGACGGAACTTGTCCATAGCCACCATCGTCGATTCGGCAACAGAGTCGTTGCCATAGATGACACCTACCTCGTGACTGTCGATATAGTCTTGCGTCAACCGTGCCTGCTCCAGGGCCTGCACCGTCGCCATATAGGCATACTGTGCCTCTTCGGGCATCATCTGACGCACGTTGCGGCTTAATACTTTCTTCAAATCGGGATGGGGCACATTGGCACAGATGGGGGAACGGAAGCCGGCATCCTTGCGCTCCTGACTGAACACAATGCCACTGCGACCCTCGAACAGTGACTGACGCACCTCGTCGAGCGTCGTACCGATGCACGACCAAATACCCATACCCGTAATAACTACTCTTCTTTCCATATATTTCTCATTTCTTTCATTTCATTCATTTCTTTTCTGTAGCACCGACGGCGCTTGACGAACTCCGGCTTCAGCGGTTTCCACTGCGACAGCTCAGGGGTGTTGTCTTCCAACTGCGGTCCCGTCTCAGCCCACTTGAAACCTAACCTATTATATATAGGTATAAGGTCATCGAAGAACAAGGCATTCACACCCATCCTCTGATAGTCAGGGCGCACACCGACGAGCAGCATCTCCACCGTGTCCTCATGTTTCCACTTCAGCGTCTTCAGCAAGTGGTACCAACCTGTTGGCCACAGACGGCCATCGGCCTTCTGTAATGCCTTCGTCAGACTGCCAATGGTGACAGCAGCCCCTACCACTTCATGCTGTTGGTTGACCACGATGGGTACCATCCGACTGTCCACCAGTGGCAAGTAACGGTCAAGGTATGCAGCAATCTGAGTTTCCGAAAGAGCCGAGAAACCGAAGATCGGTGCGTAAGCCTCGTTAAACACGCGCAGGACTTGTTCCGCACAACGCCGTTTGTCGATGCCGGAATCCCCCAGCTTCACCACCCGCAACCCAATCTGCTCGCGGACATACTGTGCCGTACGGCTATAACGAAGGGGTATTTCTTTGGGAATCTGTATGCGGATCTGCACCCAGTCCACTTCTTTCTGAAAACCCAGCGCCTCCATGTGGCGGGGATAATAGTCGGGATTCCAGATGGTATTCATGGTACCCGTCAAGTGGAAGTCCTCTACCAGCATACCCTCCTTTTCGAAGTCGGTGATGCCCATCGGACCTTGCAAGGTGTCCATGCCCAACGCCCTGCCCCATTGAGCTACGGCTTCGAGCAGGGCACCGCTGACGTCCAAGTCATCAATAAACTCTATCAAGCCGAATCGCACCACCCGCTGCTGCCAGCGTTCGTTGGCCTTTCTGTTCACGATGCCAGCGATGCGCCCGACGGGAACGTCGTTGTGATAAGCCACGAAAAACTGGACGTTTGAAAAATCCAGTCCTGGGTTGTCCTTCCTGCGCAATAATCCGGCAATGTCGCGCTCAAGGTCTGGCACATACTGTGGTACACCACGGTACATCGTACGTGGCAGACGCACAAAGTCGTCCATATCCCGTCGGCTTGTCACCTTGCGAACTTCTACTTTCATCGGCCTATCTTAGCTTTGTTTCTATATGCTAATGGTGTCATCCCCCACCTTATTTTCGTGTGCAAAATTAAACATTTTCACCGAAATTACAAAATAATAGCTGGTTTTTTCCAAAATATTGCCTCTTTGGCTTATGCCGCTTCCCATATGCGGGCACTACCGCCTCTGCCTCTAAGTCCCGCTTGTGTTTTGAGTATCTCCTAGCGGACATTCCGATGGCAGGTGCGACATGTTCCGATGGCACTTTTTTGGGGGGCCTCCCATGGGAACGCTTCGTTCCTCCCAAGGGAACGTCTTGTTCCCCCAAAGGGAACGCCTCGTTACCCCCAAGGGAACGAACCGCTCCCTCCGAGGGGGTGACACGCTCCCTCCGAGCAGATGACAGCCTCATTTCGTGCCGATGATTCGTAGAATTGCTTCAAAAACCTTTCATTTTTGGCCATTTTGGACTGTTTTTAGCTTTAATTTTCTGTAAAAACTATTAAAATCGCGATTTTAATATCACCAATATCACATTAATATCACACACCTACCCCATTGTATTACAGCCACTTAGCCCGTGTGTGATATTGGTGATATTAAAAACTATTGCTGTCCGATAAAAATCGGAATTGATTAATATTCGTTTGAGAATGCCTAAAAACAGGCGATTCGCTTCACTTTTTTAAAAAGTAAGCCCCCTATGGTGAAAATCGGAGTTCCAATTGCACCGTATTCTGGGCCGTTTCGAGAGAATTCCAGTATCGAAGCCGTTCTGCCCATGCCTGTTTCGGACAGTTCAGCAACGTAACGAAATTGACATAGTTTCCAATCGTCAGTCTTGCCAGCGTGACGATGTTCGAGAATGCAAGTTTACACTTTGCCTTGTGCTGCATTACTCTCAGGAGAAGATAGGCAATCATGGTCACCCATATCTGGACTTCAATGGCGTTGACGTTGTCGCCAAGGAAGTATTTAAGCGGAAAATTCTGCTTCAGTTTCTTGAAAAGGCACTCAATAGCCCAGCGTCTGCGGTAGGTCTCACAGATCTGTTCTGCAGACATTTCGTCCTGGTCCAGTACATTGGTAATGAATGTAACAGTGTCCTTCCCGTCATCAGTACGGCGGACAATCCTACGACAGCGGTATGTGCCTTTTATATATTCACGTACTTCAATAACGCCAGATTTGGGACGGCGACCACGTCTATGACTCAGTTCTTCCTGTGTCAAGGGACGTTTTACGAGTTTGTTGAAAGACAGCTCAATGATCTGGTCTGCTATGACATCCTTCTCTGGACACCTTCTTTTCTCAATGATTTTGAAACGTGCATTGTCCTTCTGGCGAGTGACGAACTTATATCCAGTCTCAGTCAGCTGTTTCCATATCAGATAGTCGCTGTATCCCATGTCAAAGACGACAAATGAGTTTTTGGGCAGGCAGAAGATACGCTCCATCAACTCATGATCGCTCCTGGCAGCTGCAGTAAAATCGACAAATATTGGCAGGTCGATATCCTCTTGGATGATAGTATGAGCCTTGATGCCTCCCTTTTTCCTGCCATTTTCCGAATGACGGCCAGCACCCTTGAGAATCTCAGAGAACAGCGTTATCGTCGTGGAGTCCATGATGAATATCCTGGTTGCAGTCTCATGTTTCGTTCGGCTGTCCGATAAAACCGAGGCATATTTTCTGAGAAGCATGCGATAGATGCTTCCAAAGAAGGATGAGGAGCGGCGTTTATTGGCATCGGACAGCGTACTGCGACAGATCATATGGTCAAGACCGAAATGATTCATACGGGTTGCATTCGCTTCAAAACCAAGACAGACCTCGCGCAGGGAACGCAGATTACACAGCACTGCATACAGCATCACAACGAGATGAGAGTACCCGTCGAGGTGCTTCACGTAGCGATTTGAGCCCGTTTTTGACGCTAAAGTGTTAATTTTTTGCCTGTCCATCAATTTTATTAGCTGACTTAGTACCGGCTGTCCGGAGAAATTTGTACCTTTGCCCATAGATTTGAATTTTGATTGTTGCAGATACAAAATTACAAATCTTTGGGGACTTATCGAAAGGTTTGTCCCCATTTTGTTTGGCTCTGTTTCATTTTTTTATCGGACACCACTAATTCCAAATAGTGTTATAAGAATTGAGGCATATGTTTTTAAAGATTGTGTTAGTTTGTCTTCTGTTGTACTTCCTGAAGGATTGTCCTATATAGATTCATACACATTTTTGGATTGTAGTTCGCTAAAAGAAGTGTCAATACCCAAAAGCGTATTACGTATTTCAGGGAATGCTTTTAAAGGGTGTGTCAATCTTGATTCAGTAAAGATATCTGACATATCAGCTTGGTGTGGTATTATTTATAATGAAGATATTTATGGAAGTGTTATCACTCCTTTAGATTATGCTCATCACTTATATTTAAATGATGAAGAGATTAAAGATTTAGTAATACCCAAAAATGTTGAAACAATAGAGAAATATTCGTTTCGGTCATGTAAAGGATTAACTTCCGTAACCTTTTCTGATAATATCAAAACTATTGGAATATCTGCATTTTACGATTGTACTGGTCTAACCTCAGTACATATCTCAGACCTTGAAACATGGTGCAAGATATCATTATCAGGTTACGCAGCTAATCCTTTATATTATGCCCATCATTTATTTATGAACGGTGAGGAAATAAAAGATTTGGTTATCCCAAGTAGCGTGACGAGCATTAGTGGTGCTGCGTTCCAAGGTTGTTCTGGACTAACTTCGGTCACCATTGGAAATGGTTTGACGAGCATTGGAAACAGTGCGTTCTCTGGGTGCTCTAGTCTAACCTCAATAACCATAGGAAATGGTATAAAAAACATATATAAAGAAGCTTTCGCATCTTGCCCGGAACTGACAGACTTTTATTGTTATGCTAAGGATGTTCCAAAAGCCAGTGATGATATATTCTTAAACTCATATGTAGATTATGCAACTCTCCATGTTCATGAAAAACTGATTGAAACATATAAATCAACATCCCCCTGGAATACTTTTAAAGAAATTGTTAAGATTGATATTCCGAAATATACTATAACTTATTCTATTGACGGAGAAGTATATAAATCATATGAAATAGAAGAGGGCGAATCTGTAACCCCTGAACCCGCACCAACAAGGGAAGGCTACACATTCTCAGGTTGGAGTGAGATACCTGCGACTATGCCTGCTCATAATGTGACAGTTACGGGCTCGTTTACTATTAACCAGTATACCATCACCTATATTATAGACAATGAAGTGTATACGACGCAAACGGTGGATTATGGTTCAACTATTATTCCTCCAACGACACCTGAGCGCGAAGGATATGATTTCGCTTGGGGTGATTATCCAGAAACTATGCCAGCTTACGACATTACTATCTATGGAACCTATACGACAGGTATTGAAGCCATTATGGTAAATGAGGTTAATTGCCAGATATTCTCGTTGGACGGCAAAACCCTGAACAAACCTCAGAAGGGCGTTAATATCGTTCGGATGAGTAACGGACAGGTTCGCAAGGTGGTTGTGAAATAAACCGTTAACAAATAAATCATAGGAGTCGGAGAAATTTTCTCCGACTTTTTTGTCTTGGGAAACAGAGAACTTTTGAAGTTTAGAAGTTTAGATATTTAGCATTTATAGTAAAAAAGAAAAAAATATAATTTTTATATTTACATATATACCAAAATCTAAACTTCTAAACATCTAAACTTGCTAAACTGTGCCGGTTCAAATACTTTCGGAGAAATTGAAAATACTTTCGGAGTATTCAAAATTTCTTTCGGAGTATTAAAAATAGATATTTCGTTTGGTCAGCTCACTTTTTTTTCGTACCTTCGCGGAATGAAAATTCAGGACCTGCTAAAATTATATGCCCAGTCGCCACAGGTGCAGTAATCATGGGGTCTCTGGTGATCATTCTTCTATGATCATATTTTGAAGTTTGAGAATAAGATTGTATCATTGCCATGGGACAAAAGTTGTAAACAATGAGAAAAAAATGTAACAGAGGGACGGTTCTTTTGTTACATCCTAGTTCCTGCAAATAATAGAAAAACTGATTCCTGTCAATCTCTCTATCTGTCGGATGCTTGCCCCGAAGTTTCGCGCTAGTCTGATAACATCCTTTTGTCTTTCCCTCGTTAGCAGCAGCACGTCTTGAGCATGTCTTAATCCAAAGCTGGATGTGATGTATTCGCAAACTTCCTCATCTGTCTTTCTTTTTCTTTCGTTGTCGATATCCAACACAACAGCCGTCTTCGGTAGCGGTTCAAACACCAGAGCCTTCAAATCCTCATACGGCATTCGGCTGATGACCGGCTGAGTACTGCAAATACTGAGATTCCCCTCGTATTCATGCCAGCTGTTCCAAGTATATTCATCCACCTGCTTCACCAGCCCTGCCTTTACCGGATTCTGATGGATATACCTCAGAAGTAGCACGAAATAGTTTTCATCGTTTACAGGCTCGCTTCGGAATCTGTCCTGAAACACGGGTCCCAGATGTTGATATTTCTTGTTGTAGTGCCAGGCATAGCCCACGCCGATACTCTTCATGACCGTAGCCAGCGAATCATCTTTCTCTCTGATCAGAAGATGGACGTGGTTGGGCATCAAACAATAGGCGTAGACGACACATCGCGAAGGCAGATATTTATTATTGTCGTCGACAGGGTTGATCTGTCGTCTGAGCAGATCCAGAAAGCATTCATAGTCATCGATATCGTAGAAAATGTTCTGACGATTGATACCTCTGAGCATCACGTGATAGATGCCCGTTCCGCTGTTTTCTCTTGAT